>ERZ1066118.60-NODE-60-length-126716-cov-12.189024_pt1 | contig 126716 bp, 120 predicted proteins | sample MGYA00382765_ERZ1066118 | MGnify/ENA primary metagenome ERZ1066118 (study PRJEB33369, sample SAMEA5778348) | biofilm metagenome | biome: Industrial cooling water; feature: Water cooling tower basin; material: Biofilm | place: United Arab Emirates | collected...
CACCTCTAGGTATTGTCTCGGAGTTTTTTTCAAAAATCAATTAGGATTGCTATAGTACCTGCGTAAGAATTTTATGTAGTATGGAAATCTCAGTCCGCAGAGCCAACCCCGAAGATGCTGAACAAATTTGTCAGGTTCACATTGCCTCTGTAAGGGAACTTTGCGTTCGGATGGAAAAATATTTAATACAGGATTCACCGCTTTAACTTTTGACTTGTGTACGGGCGGGTTTACCAAATAACTTTGACTTCGACAAATATTTTTGGTAAACCCGCCCCTACGGTTGGCTATTTCTTATAATTTCAACTGCAATTCTACCGCTAAAATCTGGTATAGGTGCGGCGGGTTTAGATAATTTTACTTTTACTTGTTCTATCCCCTTCACTATTAAAATAGATTCCGCGATCGCAGTTGCTAGTTTTTCTACTAAAGCAAACTTAGAAGTTTTGACTAACTGCTGTACGTTACTAATAATCTGACGATAATCGATTGTATCTTCAATTGCGTCGCTTTTACCTGCCACTGATAAATCTAACCACAGTGTTACATCAACCTCAAACCATTGTCCCAATATCTGTTCTTCTGGCAAATATCCCGTATATCCGTAACAGCGAATGTTTTCTAAATGAATGCAATCCATAAAACAAGGGGCTAAATCAATTCACAATTCACAATTCGCAATTTGCAATTAAATACTCACTACTCACTACTCACTCTCTACTGATAAGTGACATTTAGCCATCCATAAGGAAAGAATAAGCAAGTTTCAGTAATTCTAATTCAACAGGTGGTAAGCTACGGGCTTCGGTAATAGCAATTAACTTGCCTTCTATATCAGCAACTTGCTGATATGGTGCATCAGTCGTCGTAAATTCAGCTAGATAAACATTAATTTGACTGTCAGGCGTATCTACTTGCGCTTGAAAAACTGTTTCAATTTTGAGTATACCACTAGGTAGACCCAATCGCTGCTCGACATCGGCGACTAATATAGGCGGATAAGAGACAGTTTTACCTTCTTCCATTTGACAATTTAAAACTTTCGATTCAGAAGGTAAGCTATCCAAATGACAAACTGTTCCATTTCGACGCAAAAATAGAGTTCTGGCGCTGGTGGCTTGCTTGTGATACATAATTAAACGAGATCCCATTATTCCTCACAATATTTTGGATTTTACATTTCGTGTTTCTACAGCTTTGCTGAAAAATGAGATGTCTTATAGCGAAAAGAGAACTTGAATGGGATGTAAGGGAATAAAACCATCAAATCGTTTTACTTGAGAACGACAAGAATATCCAGTTGCTAAAAAATGCTGTTTCTGCGCTAAATTTTGTTTGAAACTAGCTGAAATCTGTCGTCTCCAACTGAGTTGATAAATGCCTTGAGAATCATTGTAATGTTCTGCTTCGTGTCCGTAAATTCCTGCCATACCGCAACAACCTGTAGGCACTGAAACCAGAGAAAGTCCTACTAATTGAAAGATTTGTTGCCATTGTTTTTGCGAATTTAAAGCAATAGTTTTTTCGGTACAATGTCCGAGTAAGTAGTATGGTTTTAATTCAAGCGGGCGATCGCCAAATTTTTGCTTCAATCGTTCTCGTTTATCCCACAAAAACTCTTGGAGCAATTGAACTTGAAAATTTGCTTTTAAACCCTTGACTTTGATATACTCGTCTCGATAAGTGAGAACAATACTCGGTTCAATCCCCAGAAGCGGAATTCCTAATTGTGCTAAGCGATTTAGATAGTTAGTGTTTTTTTGTGCGATCGCCTGAAATTTTTTTAAAAACCCCTTGACGTGCAAAGGCTTTCCATTGGGAAAAAAGGGCGGAACGTACACTCTATATCCCAATTTACCTAAGAAATCGTAGGTGTCAAGAACTATTTGCGATTCATAAAAACTGGTAAAAGCATCTTGCAATAAAATGATGCTATTTTCTCGTTCTAACTCGCTGAGATGAGATAATTTATCTAGCTCGAAAACTGGTGCTTGCCTTTGTTGTAATCCCTGTTTAACAGTTAGGGTACTAACTGCGGGTGAATCGACCATTCGCACGAATTTTTGAATTAACCAGCTCGTTATTGAGTTTTGAGTCGCAAAATTTACTAAAACAGGTGCAAGAGATTGCCAACTGGCGAGAATTTCAATATTACCGACGAAATAATCGCGCCAATGTCTGAGATAGCGGGTATGATAAAGTTCTAAAAACTGCGCTTTGAGACTGGGAATGTCTACATGAATTGGACATTGACTAGCGCAAGCTTTACAGGAAAGACAGCCGTGCATTCCATCGTAAACTTCATGGGAATAGTCATAACTTCCCCAGATCCTAGTTAAATTATTCCAGAACTTGAGGGCAAAATTGCCAGATTTTTCTATTTCTTCACTTTTCGTTATTGCCAATTGTCGCAACCATTCCCTCATCAGACTGGCTCGACCTTTAGGCGAGTGGATGCGATCGCCCGTAATTTTGGCAGACGGACACATGACATCATCGGGATTGTAGTTAAAGCACGCGCCATTACCGTTACAGCTAAAAGCAACTTCGTACTGCGATCGCACTTCTTGGGCAACTTGGCGATCGAAATGTCCCCGTAAAGGTGCTTCCACTCGTACCACGCCATCAGAACTAGCATTTGGCGCGACAATTTTACCAGGATTCAAGCGGTTTTCCGGATCGAAAGCTGCTTTGATTTTGCCTAATTCTGGATATAATTCGCCAAAAAAGGTAGGAGTATATTCGCTGCGAAATCCTTTGCCGTGTTCGCCCCACATTACGCCGCCATATTTTCTTACCAGTGCCACAACTTTGTCAGATAATTCTCTGATTAGTCGTTCATCTTGTGGTACTTTCAGATCTAATGCAGGTCTAACGTGCATACAGCCCACGTCTACATGACCGTATATGGCATAATCGAGCTGATAGGCATTGAGTAAGTCTTGAAATTCGCGAATATAGCTTGCTAAACAAGTTGGTGGAACTGCGGTATCTTCAATAAACGCAATCGGTTTGCGATCGCTTGCCGCATTTCCTAATAATCCTACACCACGTTTGCGTAAGTCCCATAAATTAGAAATTTCTGTTTCGTTTTGCGCTAAGTAATATCCAGTTGATTGCTGAAGCTGGCTTTGATTTAAAGTGAGGCTTTGGCAAATTTGAGTGACTTTCTGTTCTAGTTCCTCTAAATTATCACCGATAAACTCAACTAAGTTAATTGCTCTTGCGCCTAAAATAAAATCTTTAACTTTTTCATAAATCTCATCTTGTCTTGCCAGACTGAGAATTTTTTCATCAATAGTTTCTATAGCGGCGGGTGCAAAGGCTAAAAGTATCTCTGCGGCAAATAAAGCATCGTTGAAACAGTTATAGTGAATTGCCAGTAATTTTTTGTATTTAGGAATCGGAGTTAACTTTAATTTTGCTTCAGTAATAACAGCTAGAGTTCCCTCGGAACCCGCTAAAATCCAGTTCAGATTAAATGTATTATCTTCTGAATAGACTTTTGCTAAGTTATATCCCGTCATGAACCGAGGCATTTTGGGAAATTTTTTTTGAATTAAATCCTGTTTTGTTGTGACAATTTCATCTACTTGGCTGTAAATATGCCCGATCCTATTTGACTGTTGCTTGAGACGATCTAATATATTAGAGTTAACAGAATGCGATCGCCCCACCGTACCATCTGGTAAAACCCAACTTAATTCTACAATATGGTTACTGGTGCGTCCGTAAATTCGCGAACCTTGACCGCAAGCATCGGTATTGATCATTCCTCCAATCGTCGCGCGATTGCTGGGAGATAGGGAAGGCGCAAAAAATACTCCATGCGGTTTTAATTCTGCATTTAATTTATCTAAAATTACCCCTGGTTGCACTCGTACCCATCCCTGTTCCAGATTTATTTCTAAAATCTGGTGCATGTACTTAGAACAATCAATAATAATTCCAGGGGAAAGCGATTGACCGTTAGTTCCCGTTCCTCCTCCTCTGGGCGAGAAAGTAACAGATTTAAATTGTTCTTGCTGTGCCAATTGAAACAAATACACCAAATCTTTTTCAGATTTAGGATAGACAACCGCTTGCGGTAAAATTTGATAAATACTATTATCAGTTGACATCATCAACCGACTGGCAAAATCAGGACGAATTTCTCCGGTAAAGGGTGTTTTCGCCAGTGCATCTAAAAAAAGTAGATATTCCGGTTTTAAGTTTTCCTTGAGATTTAGCTGAGGAATCATAACTCTACACAGCTTACTATTAAAGCTTTTAAAAGGTGGCGATCGCTCACCAACTTAAATTGTCAATATCTATATTTCTTAGCATGGCTAAAACTATTCTACAGTTCTAGCCAATAGCGTAGCGACTGCTCTAACTGTTCAGCATCAGATGCAGTTAATCTACCAATTTTTGTTACAATTAAATTTTGTTGTACTGTATACAGACCTCGCTTTACCGCCGTTGCAACATTCAATTCAGCTGCTTCCCAATCAGAAAGTACAAATTCACCTGCCAGTAAAGGTGTCGTTTTGCTAGTTAGTGGAACAATAAAAATATCTTGAGAAACGTGCGGTGCATTTACTATAACCGCTGGTATAACTTTGGAATTGGATAAATCAGAGAAGGGATAGCGTACTAAGATGATGTCATTTTTCAAGTAACTGGGCATAAACATCATCCTCTGTATTATCCCATACGGCATCAAGCGATACTTGACTAGCTTGGAGCCAGAATTCAGCTTCGTCATCAGCTAGAACGGTAACTAGTACCCTCGTACCTTCAGGAATCTCTACTTGTTCTAGCAGTTCAATTTTTCCTTGACTAACGGTTGCCCAAAGTGTTTTCAGCATAAAAGGTTTAGCTAGAGATGTAATCTTTACATCTCATTGTAAGGTAGGCGATCGCTGGTCTATCGGATACGAGTTTATATTTACGATGATTTTTAGCTCGTGCGATCGCGGTACGTTTACTCAATTAATGCTGACTAGTGGCGCTCTGCAACTGTATACAAATCTAATCCAACGATAGCAGTATTAGTTGCGATCGATATTATACAATCATCACTCCTCCAATCTTGTAAAATTATATAGTTTGAATTGATTGTAAGTAAAATTTGTAAATTTAATTTTAATCCACCTATGTTTCACCCAAATATTTCGTTAAATAAGGCGAAAACACCTCATAAATCAACGTCAAAGGTTGCCCGTGATGCCAGAATAAGTAGTGACGACCCCAAAATGGTCCCTGGTGTTGAAATCCTGTTTCTAAAGCTTCAGAGTGACCGTAATAAACTCCTTGTACGTCCCGATACAATTCAGTCCGCAAACGTGCCAAACTAGCCCAAATTGGCAAAGAACGATTTTGTAAATACTCATCTACGTGGCTAGCTTCCCACCAAGATGCAGCATAAGCTAAACGCTGACCTGATTCCGTCCGCAGCCATACCTGTCGCCTCAATCTCGGTCCTGGTACGGCTTCGATAATACTTGGCGCGTCGTCCAAATCCATCCCAATCGCTGACATATCAATTACGTCAACTTCCGTCGGTTCTCCAGTGAGTAACTGTAAATGGCGAGTGGGAGAACCATCACCTAATAAAAGCAACTGCCAAGCTGGTGCGAGGCGAGTATGAGGTAAACCTGGTTGTATAGTATTCTCATCGCCTTGCCAGATGGGTGAGAGACGATGCCAAGACTTGGGTAGTGCCTGCTTATCTGCAAAATTATAAGTCGCAGTCAATTTCTTTACAAAAATTCATGACTTTTCTTATTAATATAGCAGGAGTTAGAACAGTTATCAGTGACTAGTGACCAGTTATTCAGTTATCAGTTATCAGTTATCAGCACCAGCTAGGAGTCACAAGAAGATAAATTACCCATTCTTCTCACTCACCACGCACCACGCATCACTCTCCACTGATAACTGAGAAATGCGGATGGCGAGACTCGAACTCGCAAGGCAAAGCCACACGCCCCTCAAACGTGCGCGTATACCAATTCCGCCACATCCGCTCAGCAGATATATAATTTAGCATACTTGTGGAGCCTAACCAGCAAAGTTGAACAAAAAAGAGGCGATCGCTCGTGCCAAAATAATTACGAATTACGAATTACGAATTACGAATTCTGCAAACCCCTAAGCTGATGATACCGACATCCTTTGCCCGAAGATGCGCTTTGACAAAATTCTGATTGCCAATCGAGGGGAAATCGCCCTGAGAATTCTCCGTACTTGTGAAGAAATGGGCATTGCGACGATCGCAGTCCACTCGACTGTAGACCGCGACGCGCTCCACGTCCAACTAGCTGATGAAGCAGTTTGTATTGGCGAAGCCCCTAGTAGCAAAAGTTACCTCAACGTCCCTAGCATTATTGCCGCGGCTTTGACTCGCAATGCCACTGCCATCCATCCTGGGTATGGTTTTTTGGCTGAAAACGCTAAATTTGCCGAAATTTGTGCCGATCATCAGCTCGTTTTCATTGGGCCTACCCCAGAAGCGATTCGAGCTATGGGGGATAAATCGACAGCCAAGGAAACCATGATCGGGGCGAGAGTCCCGACAATTCCTGGTAGCGATGGATTGGTGAGAGACGAAAAAGAAGCACGAGCGATCGCGCGTCAAATTGGCTACCCAGTCATGATTAAAGCCACTGCTGGCGGTGGTGGTAGGGGGATGCGTCTCGTCCGCAGCGAGGAAGATTTAGGGCGGCTATTTTTAGCAGCGCAAGGAGAAGCAGAAGCCGCCTTTGGCAACCCTGGTTTGTATCTCGAGAAATTTGTCGATCGCCCGCGCCATATTGAATTTCAAATCTTAGCAGATACTTACGGCAATGTCGTCCACTTAGGCGAACGAGACTGTTCGATCCAACGCCGTCACCAAAAGCTACTAGAAGAAGCTCCCAGCCCTGCTTTGACCCCAGAATTACGAGAGAAAATGGGCGCGGCGGCGGTAATGGCTGCAAAATCGATTAACTACGTTGGTGCGGGAACTGTAGAGTTTCTCCTATCTCAAACCGGAGAATTTTACTTCATGGAAATGAATACGCGGATTCAGGTAGAGCATCCCGTCACGGAGATGATTACGGGACTGGACTTAATTGCCGAACAAATCCGCGTTGCTCAAGGTGAAAGACTGCAATTTACTCAAGAGCAAATACAATTACGGGGACACGCGATCGAATGCCGAATCAACGCTGAAGACCCAGACCGAGATTTTCGCCCATCTCCTGGGCGGATTAGTGGCTATCTTGCCCCAGGAGGTCCAGGGGTACGGATGGATTCTCACGTTTACACAGATTATCGCATCCCGCCCTACTACGATTCCCTGATTGGTAAGTTAATCGCTTGGGGCCCAGACCGTCCGACAGCGATTAAGCGAATGCGCCGTGCTTTGCGGGAATTTGCCTTAACAGGAGTACCAACCACCATCGGTTTTCACCAACGGATTTTAGATACTCCAGAGTTTCTCAAGGCAGAGGTTTATACCAATTTTGTCGAGCAGGTGATGTTGAAGAAGTAGTGAGTAGTGAGTAGTGAGTAGTGAGTAGTAAAAAATCGTAGGGTCGGGCTTAGCAAGGAGACTTCTACTAGAACAAACGATTCAACAGCAAAACCCGCCCCTACAGAAGTCGTGTAGAGACGTGATATATAACGTTTTTACACAAAGGTTATTGCATCAGCATCATCAGCAGTCCTTGCTGACCCAGCAGTAGTTCTCGCAACAGACTAAAAATTCCCACCCAGATAATGGGAGTTATATCCACGCCACCTATGGGCGGCACGATTTTTCGCGCTGGTACTAACAAGGGTTCTGTTGGTACGGCAATTAGATTATATGGAAAACGCTTGAGATCGATTTGAGGAAACCAAGTCAGCACGATGCGGAAGATAAATAGAAGAATCATCAAGCCGAGAAAGATACCCAGCACTAAATTAGCGATCGCAACAGTTGTCATGGATTGTCATTGGTCTTTGGTCACTGGTCATTGGTCATAAGTTATTTACAAATGACAAATAACAAATGACGAATGACCACTTAATATAGATTTTGCCACTAAAATCGAGGGTTAGTGGTGGAGCAACTATTTAGGTGGTGTGAGAAATGCGCCGTCCAGCCTCTTGGCAGCGATTAGCGATTTACGGTTTGAGCGGTCCTGTTATTGCTTTGAATATTTGGCTATTGGGTCAAGCTTTTCAATATTTTCAGCATACAATTGCCGTGCTAACGATCGCGGCAATTCTCGCTTTTTTACTCAACTATCCAGTCCGGTTCTTCGAGCGGATCGGCTTTAGCCGCTCTCAAGCCGTCATTATCGTTCTCTTGTTAAGTTTAACGCTGTTGATTTTGCTCGGTCTGACTCTCGTACCGTTGGTCTACGATCAAACTATTCAATTTATCCAAAGAATTCCCGATTGGTTAAATACAATTCAAGCACAACTGGAAAGATTAGATATCTGGGCGCAGGCAAGAAAGTTACCTTTAGATTTGAGCGGTTTTAGCAATCGCATTAATGACACAATTGAAAGACGCTTGCCATCTATACCAGAACAAGCATTTGGAGTTGCCCTCGGTACGCTGTCGGGGGTACTTGAGACTATTTTAATTGTGGTACTGGCATTTTACATGCTACTCTATGGCGATCGCCTTTGGCGCGGTCTAATTAGTCTTTTACCACCGGAAATTGGACTTCCGTTTAGTGCTTCGTTGCGCCTCAACTTTCAAAATTTCTTTCTAACTCAGTTGTTACTGGGGTTGTTCATGTTTGTAGCATTAACCCCTATTTTTGTTGTCCTGAATGTACCATTTGCCTTACTATTTGCCCTCTTAATTGGCGTAGCCGAACTTATCCCTTTTATCGGCGCTACCTTGGGCATCGGTACGGTGACGATTCTGGTGATGTTTCAAAATTGGTTTTTAGGACTACAAATAGCTTTCGCTGCAATTTTCATGCAACAAATTAAAGATAACGTACTAGCACCTAGATTAATGGGCAATTTTACGGGATTAAATCCAATTTGGATTTTTATTGCCATATTAACTGGAGCCGAAATTGGTGGCTTCTTGGGCGCAATTGTAGCTGTTCCCTTGGCTGGTACAATCAAAAATACCATTGACGCAATTCGTAACCTCCGGCGCTCTACTGTGGCGGCTAAAATTACCATCATGCAGGAGGACGCAACTTATACTGAAGGGAAAAATGATGGTATTTGGTAATTGGTAATTGGTATTTTCACTACGAATCGACTCACTACTCACTCGCTACTGATAACTGAAAGTTAACCTGGACTTACCGATCGATTAATAACGCGATCGCTAAACTGAGAAACAGTCTGTATGGTTTCCTCTGCTCTCCTATTAGCTATGCAGATTTTGGATATTTAGTCAAGATAATGTGTATGTTTCGTCAGCTTCGACTAACTAAAGCGATCGCCCCAGCAACAGTAACTTTAACAGCAACTTTAGTCGCAGCGATCTTATTTTTTAACTACTGGTATTCTACCCCAGCAAGAGCGCAAGCCGAATCTTTGAGTTTCATACTCAGTGCTGAGAGTACGCCTTCTTTTGCTCATTTAATGCGGCAAGCAGAATCTCAGGCTGGCAAATTAATTCAACAAAAATTTCACCAGAAGCCCAGAATTACAGAAATTGCTGTAATAGTGGTGGGCGATCGCAACGGGCAACAAGTGCCTCTACTTTACACTAAAGTCTCGCGAGTCGATTGGCGATCGCAACCTGCGATCGGTCGTTGGACGAGATACTTTCACGATTCGGCACTTTTGTTAGGCTTTTCTCCTGCGTCCAATTTGGCTGCATCTAGCGTGAGTCGGCGTAGTTCAATAAATATGAATACGGCAAGCCGCGCCATAGAAGACGATCCCGCCTATCGGGATGATTGATTTGGATGCAGGAGTTGATATTGAAACATGCCCTCAAACGTTTCTCCAACTCTCCAGCTTAAACACTAGGCATTATTTATACTTTAATTCTTGCTTCGTTGCCAATCTCTGCGATCGCTTCCAGAACAAAAAATTGTGTAAATCAAAAATTATATCCGATTGACTGACATTTCAACTACTAGCTGAATTAGGAAATTAAAGTTAGATTAGTAAGCCAAATTGTGCAAAATGCTTAATATATATACTCAAGTAAGATCCCTCCTAAAATAGAAATAGAGCCATTTAAAATCGAAAATTGACATAGTATTAACCAGGGGATTAACTCACCTTAATGTTGCAGCATTATCGTAACTAAGGCAACAATTTTGTTTGAAAACGAGTTTCTGTCTTGTCAATTAGTAAGAGAGACAAAAAAGAGAGTGGTTCTTTTGGTTACAGCTCGGTACTAAGCTTTTGTTTTATATGTTTGTAATTAAAAATACATCAGCCAGTGAAAAAGGCGCGAAGCGCCAAGCGTGAGCGTAGCGATCGCGTCCAAACTTGATGTAACTAAGAGTTAGTGGCACTCCGCACTCTCTACCAATAATTGCAATGCAGGCGTTTTCAAACTTGAGGTTCTGGCGATTCCGAATCAAGAGGGAGTTTCATGTCTACAATTACTCGGAGGCAGCTGTTAGTTTTCTTTGGTGCGGGTGTTGGCGCTGCGGCTCTGTCACCCGTGTTGGAGAATAAACTGTTTGGTAATGCTTCTAGCACCGCCCAGGCAGCTGAGGCTTTATCGTTTACCCCTGTACGATTGCCCCATCCTTTGCCCATTTATCAACAACTACCAAGCTACATAGCGAAAAGTAGTAGTAAAGGGCAAGTCTTACAACCATCAAAAGACGCTAGGCTCACTAGCTATACGGTGCTGGACGATGTAATCGTACCACCGGAATACGAATATTATGTAATTTTGGCTTGGGGCGATCGCGTTTTCCCCAATCCAGATGATTATGTTGGTTACAACCATGACTACACGGGTTTCGTACCGATTAACGGAACCAGCGTTAGAGGAAAAGAAAATCCCATTGGTAACGGCATTCATTACGATGGCATTGCTACCAATGACGGCTACTTGTGGGTTAACCACGAATACGTCTCTTACCCAATTTCTTTTCTCGCACCGGAAACTCCAGAGGATCTGGCAGGTTTTCCCGAAAGTTTTCCTTATTTGGACGTGAGAATTAGCGAGAGAAACCGCACCTTACTCGGTGAGTTTCTTTACAACATGGGTGGTTCGATTGTCAGGATTCGTAAAGATAATGATGGACGTTATCAGGTTGTCAAAGATCCAAAAAATCGCCGCATTCACACGTTATCAGGTTTAGGGATCAACAGCGATCGCACCGACGCTTATAAAGAAGTCACATCCTGGGGCAAAAAAAGCCACCAGAAAGGCGATCGAAACTATCTAATCGGTACGGGTGTGGCTGCTAAGGATGTATTTGAAGCCGTCAACGCCGATGGACTGGGCAATAAAATCATCGGTACGGGACACAACTGTTCTGGCGGTACGACTCCTTGGGGAACCATCATGTCCGCAGAGGAGAATTTCCAAGCGAGTGAAGAGTTCTTCGTCGGAGTGACTGAAGCCGTTTTAGCCAACGGTACGCAAACAGAATACACCGAAGGCACGACCGGAGCCGAATTCGGTATGGTAGGGGAAAAATACGGTTGGATGGTCGAGGTCGATCCTGCCGATCCTAAATGGCGATCGCGCAAGCATACCGCCCTCGGTCGCTTCCGCCATGAGAATATCACTCTGCGGGCGGAGTCTGGAAAAAAACTCGTTGCCTATATGGGCGATGACCGTCGTGGCGGACATACCTGGAAATATGTTAGTGCAGGGACAGTCAAATCCCCTGAAGACAAGAAAAATAGCAAACTATTCGAGACAGGTACGCTCTACGTTGCCCGTTACAATCCTAACGGTACGGGTGAGTGGCTGCCATTAGAAATTAGTGCTAGTACCAACCCCATTTCTCCCTCTACATTAGGCTCGGTAGAAATTAAAGTCTTGGGTGAAGCGACGCGCAACGCACTGCTACCATTACCGCGACGCAATGGAATCGCCGCACAAACAGAAGATGGCGGTAGGTTTAACGTTACTACCGAGAATGAAGCTACGGCTTTAAAAGACTATCAAGGCAAGAAGCTATCAGATTTTTATACCAGCCAAGGCGCAGTTTTAGTTGATGCCTTTTTAGCCGCTAACCTGATCGGTGGTACTCCTACGGCTCGTCCGGAAGATTTGGAAATCAATCCTCGCAATCCGAGGGAAGTCTTCATCGCCTACACGGACGGTGCGCCAGGTAGCGATGGTTATCCAGATTCTCGAATGTTTGTTGTCTCTAAATACAGTAAAGCTGTAAACGCGGGACAGCCTTCAGGAGAACTTTTCAAGATTACTGAAAATAGCTCTGATAGCACGGGTCGGACTTTCCGTTGGGAACGCTTAGCCAAAGGTGGAGAAGCAGGAGCAGAGCCAGGAGACGGATTTGCTAACGTGGACAACCTTGCCTTCGATAGCCAAAATAACATTTGGGGTGTCACCGACATGTCTACTGGCGCTCATAACGGTTTTGGTGACGGAGCGGCTGGTAAGCCACTCAATATCGACCATACAGTGGTTGGAGCTGTAGTAGAGGGTGCAAGTAGCGATCTCAACGTTCAAACTTCCGATTTAATTGGAGTCTTCGGTAATAACTGGCTGTTCTACATTCCTTTAGAGGGTAAAAATGCAGGACAGATCGTACCCTTTGCCTACGGTCCACCGCGCTGTGAAATGACAGGACCTACCTTTGTCAGCGATACCTTGATTATTTGCGTACAGCATCCTGGGGAAAACTGCCCCTTCAGTCCGCCTCAAAGTCTAAATCGCGACATTGAGATGCTGAACCTAGATGGGACTCTGTTTACCCAAAACAGAACTGTGCCACGCGGTAGTAATTGGCCCAGCAATATAGCTGGAGATCCTTGGGGTCCGCCTCGTCCCGCGGCAATTGGTATTCGTCGTAAAGACGGTAAAGGCGATCGCTTTGTGTAACAGTGACCAGTGACCAGTGACCAGTTATCAGTAGGGTGGGCATTGCCCACCCGTTTGAATTTCATGACAAATGCAACTGCTGATATCGTTGTTGAATTTCCTCGATCGCAAATAACGCCTGAAACTTCAACCCTTCTCTTTCGTATAATTCAGCGCCACCTTGCTTTCGATCTACTAAAGAAATAACTTCTTCGACTTTATAACCAGCCGCTCTCAATCTTTCTACAGCTTTCAATGCCGATTGTCCCGTAGTGACGACATCTTCCAAAACCACAACTAAAGCACCATCCGGTAAGACTGGACCTTCAATATATGCTTTCGTACCGTGTCCTTTGGCTTCTTTACGAATAATCAAAGCTGGTATGGGGCGATTTTCAATAGCAGAAATCACGCTTACGGCACTGACAATCGGATCGGCTCCTAATGTCAATCCTGCCACCGCTTGGGTATCTGGTGGTAGATGAGATAATAACAGGCGACCGATCGCCAAAGCACCGTGGGGATGCAGCGTGACTAATTTGCCATTAATGTAATAGGAACTGCGTTGACCGGAAGAAAGAACGAAATCACCCTCTTTGTAAGCTAGTTGACAAAATAGATCGAGTAATTGTTGGCGTAGCGTCTTTAAATCGGTTGTCATATGGGGAGTCAGTTATCAGTTATCAGTTATCAGTTATCAGTCAACAGGGAACGGGGGAACAACGACTTCTTCTCACACACTACTCACTACTCACTACTCACTACTCACTCTCTACTGATAACTGATTGCCAAAACTGGGAAGAATAGACTAAGACTGATGCAACAGTTCAGTATAGGTCAAGATTGCAACAGTGTAGAGGATATTTTATGCCCATCAACTTCAACCGCTTCCGTAGTCTCTTACTCGCTATTGGTGTTGTCACCGGATTTCAAGCTAGCACGATCGCTCAACCAACTAATCCCACTCTTGCCGATCGCTTTGAGCAAACCTTTTTCACCAGCGATCCCAATTTTTTCAGAAATCGAGATTGGGGACGGCAATTCGATTGGATATTTGGCACAAATGGATTTCCCGAGAACGAAATTCATCGTGACACAGAACGGACTAACAAATTGTACCGCACTGCATTAGAGCAGCAAGGCTCTAGCGATCCGGTTGTTCGCACGCGAGATCTACCCAATCCATACAGAACTTCAGTATTGGAATCCAATATCCTGAAGTAATCCGTACCTCAAATTGGAAAATCAGGGGTCGCCCTCAATTCCTGAAGGAGTTTCTTGAATTCACAGCTAATTGCCAGTAACCAACCTGGTAATTTCTGCTGGCTGTACGAATTTGATAAATCCAGGGTGCAGGAGTTGAACCTGCCTAGCGCGAATTATGAGTTCGCTGCCTCAACCGCTCGGCCAACCCTGGCGAAGCTTACATTGTAACCTATATTGCCAATTTAAACTGTTTAGCCTGAATACTTAATATTGCAACATACTTTAATGTCGCCACAATAGAGATAGTACATAATTTACATAACTGTAATGATATAACTAGCTCATTCGTTAATAAAAAACTGGTTTAAGGAGTCAATGCTCTGGATTAAGCGAGCATCATCAAAAAAAGTCAACTCAACCGTCGCCCTGACGTTAATTTTGTTAATTCTCATGTTGATTGGGGGTTACGTCAGTGCCATCTGGGGGTATGCAATCGGGCATGAGGCGATCGAGGGTGTCAATCAACCCGATGCTCGTCCCGCAAGCAAGATCGGGTTTCGCAAAAATAAATCTAAACAGCAAGGCGTGGTGATGCTCAAAGAAGCTGATATTCTAGCTGCCGTGAAAGCTAGGATCGATAGCAGAGGGAAAAAAGCTAAGCCGGAGAAACCTTTGATTGAAAATCCCCAAGACGAGAAACAGTCATCGACAAAAACTAAGCTAGTTGCCGATACCGAGACTCCTCAACCTGGATTTCCCATGGTTAATAAAACCGCAGGCGTGACTCTAGAAGTTACATCTGCTCGTTTTGCTGGAGGGGCATTACAGTTGAAGATGAACTTCAAAAACGAAGGAGATAGAACCGTCAAGTTTCCATCTAGTTTTTTGGACGTAACAGATGACCGAGGACAGGCGCTTAGCGCCAATACTGAGGGCTTTCCTGAAGAATTACCAGCTAATGGCAAAACCTTCGCTGGCACTGCGAGCATTTCCACTGCTTTACTGGAAAACGTGCAAAAAATTTCCCTCAAACTGACCGATTACCCAGAACAGCGGTTGCAGTTACAAATGTTAAATATTCCTGTAGTTAAAGAAGGGGCTAGGGGCTAGGGACTAGGGGCTAGGGCAAGAAATCAGAAGTCAAAAGTCAAAAGTAATTTTTTTCCCTCAGCCCCCAAACGCGACCTTGCGCTCCCTCAGCTTTTTTCTAGCCCCTCATATGGCAATGAGTGCTTTTCCTCCCTTGAATTGGGCAGATATTTGGCTCAGATTGTTATCTGTGTTGTTGCTAATTGCGATTAATGCCTTTTTTGTCACGGCTGAATTTTCCATCGTATCCGTGAGGCGATCGCGGATCTATCAATTGGTAGAAGCGGGAGACTGGCAAGCTTTGACAGTACAATCGCTTCAGCGGAGTATCGATCGCGTTTTATCTACGACTCAACTCGGTATCACTCTTTCCAGCCTTGCCTTGGGTTGGATTGGCGAGAGTACGATGGGCGTGTTAGTTGCGGCTTGGTTGGATTATTTGCCGTTACCTGGAGGGGATCGCGCTTTAATTACCCATGCGATCTCAATTTCAGTTGCTTTTTTTCTCGTCGCCTACTTACAAATCGTGCTAGGAGAATTGTGTCCCAAGTCTGTGGCGCTGCTCTACTCCGAGCAATTGGCACGGTTGTTGGGATCGCCTCTTAAAGCGATCGCTCGCTTTTTCACGCCTTTTGTCTGGCTGCTCAACCAATCGACGCGCTTTTTGCTACGTCTAGTTGGCATTCAATATACAGGACAAGCTTGGCGATCGCCAGTCACTCCTGAAGAGTTACAACTGATTATTTCTACTGAAAGAGAATCTACTGGCTTAGAGGCAGAAGAACGGGCACTACTGAATAATATCTTTGAATTTGGTGCGGTTAAAGTTGGGGCAGTCATGGTACAGCGCCCGCAGATCGTCGCTTTATCTATGAATGCTACGTTACAAACGCTGTTGCAAGCAGTTGCTGCTACGGGTCACTCGCGCTACCCCATCATCGGCAAATCATTGGACGAAGTGCGGGGGATCGTTCACCTCAAAGACCTAGCAGAACCACTTGCTTTGGGCAAAATTTCCCTAGCAACAGAAATTTATCCCTGGATGCGTCCTGCCCAATTTGTACCAGAACACACTTCGTTGAGCGAACTGCTGCCGATCGTACAGCAAAGCTTGCGACATTCTATCCGTTCGGAACGAGCCACGATTATCGTTGTCAACGAGTTTGGCGGAACTGTAGGACTGGTCACGATGCAAGATTTAGTTGCCGAGATTATTGGCGATGCAGGAGCAATAGAAAGCACCGATGAATTATTAATTCAGAGTTTAGACGACCGAACGTATTTGGTACAGGCACAAATGCATCTAGAAGACCTCAACAAGTTATTAGATTTGGATTTACCTCTAAGGCAAGATTATCAAACCTTGGGGGGCTTTATTTTGTATCAACTACAAGAAATTCCTGCCGTTGGTACAACCTTAAATTATCAAAACTTGAAATTCACAATTGTCTCAGTTGAAGGACCCCGCCTAGACGAGATTGAAATTCACCTTGAGCAGCAGACAGAGCAAGGGCTGGGAGCTAGGGGGTAAGAATGAGCCAAGGGAGTTGAGAGAACTGAGGAAGCAGTATCGCTCAAAAAATTAACACCGCTTACCTCAGATGGAACAAACAGCAATAAATCCAAGAAATTAGGGCGTTACGCAAGCTGCATCTCAAGTCACAATAGTGACTTCTCCTGTGTCTAAATCGTACCGTCCCCCAACAATTTTCAATTTGCCTTCCCCTACCAATTGAGTTAGAAGATCCGAACGCTCCAATTTCTTCACTTGGTAGCGCACGTTTGCCACAACTGCATTTTCAATTAAATCGCCTGCCGATTTATGATTCGATTTATTATTAAGTTGGGCGTTAGCGGAGCTTAACGTAGTTATCGCGGGTTCGATCGCTTTAGTAAAACTGCTAATTTGACCTGGAAGTGGCTTGCCTTTTACTGCTGCCGTGACTGCGCCACATCGCTCGTGACCTAATACCATAATTAGGGGAGTCCCCAACATTGCTGCGGCATATTCTAAGCTGCCGAGTGCTTCAGCAGTGACAATATTCCCAGCAATCCGCACGTCAAATAAATCTCCAATTCCCAAATCGAATAGAATTTCCGCTGGAACGCGGGAATCAGCACAACTGAGGAGGGTAGCAAATGGGTGCTGTGCTGTGGCAACTTCTTGCAGACGTGTCTGCGATTGGTGCGGATGTTCCAGCTTTTGCTGCACGAAACGCTGATTTCCCGCCAACAATCTTTTCAAGGCTGCATTAGGACTATCAGGATCGATATCTTGTGTTGCGGCTTGCGCCGATCGCGCGTCAACCAGTACGCTACTGACAGCAACACCAACTCCAACGCTTGCTATTTTTAAAAACTGGCGGCGATCGATAAATTTATTTTTGTGGCTCATAACTGATTAAAGCGAAGCAACACATCTGACAGAACGAATCTCCATTGCATCGGAGATATAACAAGCACCCCCGAATTTATTCAAAACTGGTCGAATATTTTCTACAACTGGCTTCACTTGTTCTGGCATACAAAAAGCAATGATGTAGACATTATCAAGCTGTGTTGCGTCTGCGCCAGGACTTCTGCCAACTACGTTGCGGATCACAGTATGTCCGATGATGCCTGCCTTATCCAAGCCTGCTAAAATTTTTGTCAGTTCTACCGAATCCGCGAGGACTTCTATTCTTTTGACTGCGTGCATAGCTTTACCCCCAAAGCAGATTGATACCGTACAAATACAAAGGAATTCCCACAATAATATTGAAGGGAAATGTCAGTGCTAAAGCGGTAGTGACGTAAAGGCTAGGATTGGCTTCTGGTAGCGTCATTCTCATGGCAGCTGGAACCGCTATATAAGAGGCACTCGCACACAACACCGAAAACAAAAGTGCATTTCCTTGCGGCATCCCGATCGCTTTTGCTAAAAGTATGCCAATTGCAGCATTAACTATTGGTATCAAAATAGAGAAAGAAATCAAAAACGAACCAGTTTTGCCCAGATCTTTGATTCTTCCAGCAGCCACTAATCCCATATCTAATAAAAAGAAGGTCAGGACTCCGTAAAATATGCCTTGAGTAAATGGTTCTTCTACTTTCCAGCCTTTCTCTCCTGACGCTGCCCCTATTATTAGGCTACCAACTAAAAGAAAAACCGAACTGTTAAGAAAAGCCTCTTGCAAAACTTCTGACCAAGAAAAATCGCCATCTTCCTTGTCGATCGCAAAAATTTTCACCAAAAGCAGTCCGACAATAATCGCTGGAGATTCCATCAAAGCTAAAGCTGCTACCATATAACCGCTAAAATCAATTCCCAGTTCAGTTAGAAAAGAGCTAGCCGTGATAAATGTAACTGCACTGATAGAACCGTAGGTAGCCGCGATCGCTGCTGCATTGTACAAGTCGAGTTTGAGCTTGAGAATAAAGAATGTATACAGCGGTACAACGCAAGCCATCATCACAGCTGCCAAGAGGGTAAGTACGACTTCTTGACTGACTCCACTTTTGGTAAGTTCGTTACCTCCCTTAAACCCAATCGCAAACAAAAGATAAAGTGAGAATAGTTTAGGTAAAGGTTGAGGAATTTCTAAGTCCGATTTAAGAAAAACAGCTAACATCCCCAGAAAGAAGAAAAGCACTGGCGGACTCAGGATGTTAGACATGACTAAACTTACATCCATTCCCACTTCTCCGCTAATGCGTGGAAATAAAAGCTTAAAAAAGTTTCGACCATCACAAAACTTAATATTTTTTGTTAAATTCGACTACCGGACACCAGCCTGGCAGCCAATAGAGTTTTACTATTCCAATGCGGCAATTTCTACCATGTCAGAACAGTATGAGGCATAGTTTATCAGAAGATGCCGTTGTTTCTACATTTGCTAACGCTTATTTGTGAAGAGAAGCGGCGCTGCAACTGAAACTATTGTTGAAACTGAGACAACAACCACGCACTAACTCTACCGTGATTCATCTGGCGAGTTCGCCGCAAAGCTTCTTCTAATAAAGCAATTTCTAACCCTAGTAAAACCTGAGATTGGGTAATTCTTCTACTACCACCATTAGCGATAGCAAAAGCAAAAATTTCAATATTTTTTACATCTACAATCCAATATTCTGCTACTTCTAGTTGCTCGTAAAGCAGGCGCTTTTCACCTTTGTCATCGGATAGAGAAGTATTAGCCACCTCGATCGCTAAAGTTGGTGGTGGATAAAGATCGAGACTAATAATTGTCGTTCCATAAGGAATTGCTTCAGCATTGCCACCAATATAGTAAGAAACGTCGGGCTGTGCTTCCCGAATACCTGTTTTCCGGTAGGTACAGTTATCTTTACCATTTAAATCTATGCCTTTTATTCCCGCCCATAGGTGAACGGCATAAATAACTATAGTATGGTCGCTAGCATGGTCATTTCCCACTGGTGGCATTTCAATTCTCATCCTATCGTTGAAATAGTACCCCTTAGCTTTTTCTAATCGCGGATTTTCAATTATCTGAACGTACTCATCCCAACTAGCTTTCACCCAGGTATCTGTTGGTAGCTCGACTTGTGGGATATTCATAGATAACCTCAGCAAAAAATTTTAAATTAGACTTTCAGAATTTATCAATATTTTCGGCGATCGCACTTGACTTCAGTTGAGATTCTAGTTGCTGTTTTTGCGCTAAAAGTTCTTCTAATTGGTGATAGCGAGCGATCGCTACACTCAACTCTAGCAACTGATCGACGGGACAAGGATAAGACCATTGCTCGCCGAATGCATTAATACCACAAACACGGTAGCTAGTGAGAGAGGCATTTGGTTCGCTAAAAGTTGCTGCTGATAAATCTGGACGTTCAAAAACGATTTCCTCTACCTTGTCATCTGGTTCTACTACAGTAGGAGAAGAATCGATCCAACCATCAACAATTGGACCTTCATGATAGAGTATTTGAATTTGCTGTAAAACTTGTTCCATAGCAATTTTCGCTGATGGCGATCGCTCTACTGGAGTTTCGATCGCTGGTGAAGGTTCGACACTGCCAACTGAAATTAGCTGGGGTAACTGGAGAGTCTGGTTTTTTGGTGCTGGTGGCGCTGGTAGATCGGCTTTTGGCGCTAGTGGCGAAATCTGAAATGATATGGGGCGATCGGTAATAGTAGGCGGTTCAGCCGTAGACTGCTTGAGTATTTCTAGCTGGTCTAAAGTTTCCTGAATCCGTTTTAATGTTTCTTTCATGTGGTTAATTTAGTGGTTAGTGGCTGGGAAAGCAGGTGTACAGTAAGAATTTACAGGTTAAGAATCAGAAGTCACTTTCTGCTCATAACTGATAACTGATAACTGAACTTATGATGCCAACTTCTACTTCGAGTCGAATTGTACTCGTTACCGGACCTGCTAAATCTGGTAAAAGCGAATGGGCGGAAACTTTGGCAATGCAATCTGGAAAATCTGTGATTTACATTGCCACAGCTCAAACCGATCCCAGCGATTTTGATTGGCAGCAGCGGATTTCCCAACACCGCGATCGCCGTCCATCTGACTGGTTAACTGTAGAAGCGCCAAAAAATTTAGTCGAAGCAATCGTCAAAACTCCCCCTTCTTGCTGCATACTGGTTGATTCTTTAGGAACTTGGGTAGCGAATTTGCTGGAGCAAGATAGCATGACTTGGGCAGCAACTGAGCAAAATTTAATCTTAAGTTTAGAGCAGTTAGAAAGTAATGATGCGATTGTTGTAGCAGAAGAAACCAGCTGGGGTGTAGTGCCAGCTTACCCAAGTGGTAGGCTGTTTCGCGATCGCTTAGGTCATTTAATCCGTCGCTTAGGAACTATTGCCTACCCCGCTTACCTAGTGACAGGGGGTCATGTCCTGAATCTCAGCCTCTTAGGTTCCCCCTTACCTACTCCTTTAAATGAGAAACGATAGCATAGAATCAGTTATCAGTTATCAGCGAAGAAAGGAGACAGGAGCCAGGAGCCAGGAGCCAGAAGTCAGAAGAATTGAATCTCCTCTGCGCCCCTGCCCCTCTGCTCCTCTGCCCACCTGCTCCCCACTCCCCACTCCCTATTCCCTACTCCCTTTTCAAAATGGCATCCACACAAGACGTTAGAAGATATCTCGCTTACTGGTTTCAATTAGGTAAACATGTCGTTCTCCGCAACGGACAAGAAAGCTTGCTACCACAGCCAGTCATAGAACGCGATCGCTATAGTCAAGCTTTTGAAGACTGCTGGCAACGCATTACTGCATCTAATGCAGGCGACTGCTACTTAGAAGGAACAGAGGAATCAGTAGCCGATTTACTTACACCAGAATGGGAGGTGTCCCCGTGCGCTCGTTGCACTATGCCCGTACCCATGCGTAATGTGGGAATGCCTCCTGCTAGTTGTCCTTGCAACGATTTAACCAGTTGGCCCAACCTGGACGTTCCTGCACCGCGATCGCCAGTTAACTCTCAGGCAAAACTCCAGGATATTCAACAACGGCTGATGGCAATGCGCGAGCGTGCTTGAGAAACTTCGGGCGATCGCGCTTGAGCTAGTCCTTCAATAGCTAAATTTAGACCTTTGCCGCCAGATTTTCTTCTAATTGTCGGCGACGGGGAATTTCGTAAGTTAAAAAGTCGTGTGCCATTTCAGTATTAGGAAAGATCGCCCGTGCTTCTTCTAGTAGATGTTGCAATTGGATGTCGTTACCAGGGGCGTAGCGGGGGCTGAAATGAGTCATAATCAGCAGCTTTGCTTGGGCGGCTAATGCAGTTTGTGCTGCCATAGTTGATGTGGAATGTAACCTCTGAAAAGCTAGTTCGGCATCGCCATGGGAAAATGTCGCTTCGTGAATCAGTACATCTGCATCTTGGGCAAGGGAAACCGCCGCGTCACAGAAAATAGTATCCGTACAGTAAGCTAATTTACGCCCTTCTTCTATAGCACCGCATAGATCGACTCCGCGAATTATCCTTCCGTCGCTGAGAGTCACGGTTTCACCTCGCTTCAGTTGACCGTATACCCTACCAGGAGGGATATTTAACGCCTTGGCTTTTTCTATGTCAAATCGCCCAGGACGGTTTTTTTCTGCTATGCGGTAGCCAAATGCTGGAACGCGATGTTCTAAGCGATCGCAACTGACAGTAAATTCTTCATCTTCGTAAACAATTCCAGGCTGTACTGTATGGACGTGCAGCGGGTAAGATAAATGGGTTTGAGAATAGCGACCGCAGGCGCGGAGATATTCTTCTAGCTTAGGTGGACCGTAAATATCAATTCGGTGCGGACTACCCGCCAAACCACAGGTGGCTAGCAATCCCATTAAGCCAAAAACGTGATCGCCGTGCATGTGAGTGACAAAAATGCGATTAATCTGGCTGATTTTTAAGTCACTTCGCATAATTTGATGCTGAGTGCCTTCTCCGCAGTCGAAGAGCCAAAACTCTGCCCGTTGCGGTAGTCGAAGGGCAACACTAGAAACATTGCGCGATCGCGTCGGTACGCCGGAACTCGTTCCTAAAAATGTAATTTGCACTGCGGCTGCTGTAGATCTATCAGATTGCTTACCTATTCTTTATCTATACTGCCACGTTATTCAGTTGTCAGCGATCGCTCACCCCTCAACACACCCCCCCCTCACCAGTTTTGCTAAAATTACAACTCAGTAATATTAGCTTTGACATTTAGTATATTTAGATGCATAGGGTTTCTCTAATGCTCTTGTATTACCTTAACTAGAACGCGCTGTTACTCTAATTTCTTTGATTAAACCCCCTGATTTGCCCAGTTTTTTACTTGTCGAGGATTTTAACAAGCTACGAGTTGGGCGTAAGTGGCTGCATTACTTCCATAAATACAATGCGTTTGACGACAGCTCATGCATTCAGCAAAACTTGTGTCGAATTTTGCAGTACCAGTTTGAAATACTGCAATTTAATTTGACATGTACTAGGTCAAAAAATTTTCTTTTGAAAAAATATATGTATCTAAAGATGCTGTAGTCCACTGTAATTTCACAGTCATCTATCATCATAAAAGTTAAAGATTCTGTAAACCTGCTGTGAAACTACTTTTAAGTAATATAAATTTTGTGGTAATGTCCTAATACATATCAATTCTAAGGGTGTGAGGAATGAAACAACAAAATGGCTATCTTTGCATCAATTTTTTACTACTAAGCTAGTAATTTAGATATCCTGAATCTCGGCAAAAATAAGATCTAATTACTTGAAGCAAAACGTACTAGTTTTTCTCTGAAAGCTTGGATTGAAATCTCGAGCGAGTTTAATAATTAACTGTGCAAGTTTATTATAGCAAGCTATGCACTGGTTACTTCATGCTTTTTTCAGTATTACACGCTTATTGTTGTAGCGAACTGGAAATAACAAGCCTAGACTTCTAGTAAGCTTGTTCAATTGCAGAACGTTTTACTGACAGATTTAGATAAGTTTTTGTGCAAAATTTGCACGTTAAACATTCAGTAAGACCCTGAAGAAAAAATGTGAGATCGCTGGGTTTCTAGAGAACTCATTAATTAAGATGAAAACAGTAATAGAAAAAGCGTCTAAAGCTCTATTAGGGCTAAAAAATCGGCATTTTATGATGCTCGATGCACTGATATTTTCGATTACCCCGCTCCTAGCACTCAGTCTACGCTTGGACGTATTCAACATAGTTGAGATTTACAAGATTTATGGATTTGAATTAGTTCTCGTCACCGTCCTATTTATTGCCATAAAACTGAGCATTTTAGCTAGCTTTGGTTTTTATCGACGCTGTTGGCGCTACGCCAGCATTGACGAGTTGACGCAAATAGTCATGCTGACACTGGCGGCGATCGTCCTCGAAACCGGAATTGTCTACGCCCTCAACCACTGGTTTGGTTTTTCTACTTTCATTCCGCGATCGCTGGCAATGCTAGACGGAATACTCAGCCTGATCTTTGTAGGCGGACTGCGCTTCAGCATCCGTGCCGTCGAAAGAGCGAATCACAAACGCTTCAATCCCAAGAGTAGCGAACGCTTGCTAATTATTGGTGCGGGTAACGCTGGCGTGACAATTGCCCAGCAAATGCAGCAGAATCCGCACTTCGGACTTTATCCAGTTGCCTTTATTGACGACGATTTGTCGAAATTTCAATTAAGAATTCGCGGCTTACCCGTAGTCGGCGATCGCCACCAGATTCCGAAAATCGTGCGTTCCCTATGTATCGACCGAGTAGCGATCGCTATGCCTAGCGCCCCTGGAGAAGTCATTCGCCAGATCCTGGATATCTGCCAATCAAGTGGCGTGCGTACTAGTACTTTGCCCAGCGTCAGCGAGATCGTCAACGGTTTTAACGGTCGTGTTGGCATCGAAAGCATTCGCGAGATCAAAATTGAAGACTTATTGCGTCGCGCCCCAATTGAGACAGACGGGCAAAAAGTCTCGCAATTATTAGCAGGCAAGAAAGTGCTGATCACTGGTGCAGGCGGATCGATTGGCAGCGAACTCTGCCGTCAAGTCTTCCGCTGTCGTCCGGCAGAAATCATGTTAGTAGGACACGGTGAAAATTCCGTCTTTTACATCCAACAAGAGTTAGAACGGCTATTGGCAGTGCTGCAACAAGACGGCGTAGCTCAAGGGCATCAACCACATCTACATACTTTTATCGCCGATATTCGCTTTCCGTCGCGGTTAGAGTATGCTTTTGACCAATTCCGCCCAGATATTCTTTTCCATGCTGCCGCACACAAGCACGTACCCCTGATGGAAATGAATTCGCCAGAAGCGATTACCAATAACGTCTTGGGAACAAAAAACCTGCTCGATCTTGCTTTGCGCTACGATGTCAGCCAATTCGTGATGATTTCTACGGATAAGGCAGTTAACCCCACCAATATTATGGGAGCTAGCAAGCGGACTGCCGAAATGCTCGTCCTGCAAGCAGCGAAAAAGAGCGGTAAACCCTATGTCGTCGTCCGCTTTGGTAACGTGCTAGGCAGTAGAGGTAGCGTTGTCCCCACCTTCAAGCAACAAATTGCTAAAGGGGGACCGATTACCGTTACCCATCCCGATATCCGCCGCTATTTTATGACAATTCCCGAAGCAGTGCAGTTGGTGTTGCAAGCAGCAGTTGTTGGTTGTGGCGGAGCGATATTAATGCTGGATATGGGGCAGCCAGTTAAAATTGTCGATCTAGCTAAAGATTTGATTCAGCTTTCCGGACTATCTCTAGGTAAAGACATTAAGATTAAGTTTACGGGGTTGCGACCAGGAGAAAAACTATTTGAGGAACTGTTTATTCCTGGCGAACAATACGAAAAAACAGAACACGAAAAAATCCTGATTGTCAAAAATGCCAGTCACTTTACGCCGAAGACCTTAGATTCTTTGGTAGAAGCACTGTGCGAAGCAGCACGGCAAAACGATGCTCCTGCGATCGCCTTTTTACTACAGCAGCTCGTACCGGAATACAAACCGCAAAACTCTCCTGTTGCCAAGCCATTACCTGAAAGCCGATCGCAACTCCTAGAGGAATTTATCGTTCCGAGAGCAAAGCAGCAGCATATTTTAGATACACCCATTGCTGCACTTGACTATCAGCCCTCAATTCAGCCACAAGAGATCGAGCGAGCGTTGGAGCAGGGCGAATTTCAGATTCACTACCAGCCGATTGTCGTTTTACAAACGAATAAAATTGTTGGCTTTGAAGCACTCTTACGCTGGCAACATCCGACGCGAGGTTTAATCTCGCCTACAGAATTTATTCCCGCACTAGAAGCAACAGACTCGATCGCGACTGTCGGCTGGTGGATACTGCGGCAAGCTTGCCAGCAACTCCACCTGTGGCAAGAGCGATATCCGACTGAAGTGCCTTTGACAGTAAGCGTTAATCTCTCTAGCAGTCAGTTCGCTCATCCCAATCTCGTGCCGCAGTTAGAAAGAATTTTGCAACAAACTGATTTGAATCCTCGGAATTTGCGTTTAGAGATTCCTGAAAGCGCGATCTTGTCAGATATTGAATTTGCCAATCAAAGAGTACTGGAACTCAAAACCTCAAACGTACAGTTGCAAATTGACAACCTGGGTATCGGTTATTCATTTTTAAGCTTGTTGCAAAGGCTACCCAATCGCATGTGCTACGAAAAATTCGATCGCTTCAGCGTCGATCGCTCCTTAATTAATCAGATCGATACTGATGAAGAGAGTCTGGAAATTTTACGTACTATTATGGCGATCGCCCGTAACTTGGGTGTAGAAACAACTGTAACTGGAGTGGAAACCGCAGCTCAACTGGTACGGCTCAACGTTCTCGAATGCCAATACGGGCAAGGCTACTTTTTCGCCAAACCCATTCATAAAGATGCTGCTAGTACGCTGATTGGTTCGCAATTGCAGCCGTTATGAAGGGCGCTTGGGCGCTGGGGCTAGGGTAGAAAAATTACTCCTGATTTCTGTACGGGCGGGTTTAGTAAAAGATTTATGACACTGGCAATAGATCTGCGCTTCATGCCCGCCCCTACGACTCCTGACTTCTCTATTACCACATAACTATAACAACTTCAATAAAGATTATTTGTAGATTTAGTAAATTTTATGCTATAGCCATAGCATTTGTAACCAGCGATCGTTAGTTTTTGTTTAACTTAGGGAATAATCAACTAAGTACGTGCATGGGCAAAGCTCATCTCTCTTGGTTCGCACTGCCGAACCAATCTCCGTCCGCATAATTGCATGACTATGACGGAGCGTTTGCCACAAAAGCACAGCTCTGGTAAAAATACTTAACAAGCCTAGTCAAACTTGCTGTAACTAACAAGAAAATCTATGAGAATTTTGGTCACTGGCGGCGCTGGATTTATAGGTTCCCATCTGATTGACAGATTGATGGCACAGGGACATGAAGTTATTTGCTTAGATAACTTCTACACGGGACATAAACGTAACATCCTCAAATGGATGGATCATCCCTATTTTGAATTAATCCGTCACGACATTACCGAACCAATTCGCCTAGAAGTCGACCAAGTTTATCACCTGGCTTGTCCTGCGTCTCCAGTTCATTACCAATTCAACCCAGTCAAAACCGTCAAAACTAACGTGATGGGAACGTTAAATATGCTGGGATTGGCAAAGCGGGTGAAAGCAAGATTTCTGCTGGCTTCTACATCTGAAGTATACGGCGATCCAGAAGTACACCCACAAACAGAAGAGTATCGCGGTAGCGTCAATCCAATCGGCATTCGCTCTTGTTATGACGAAGGTAAGCGGATTGCCGAAACTCTCGCCTTTGACTACCATCGGCAAAATGATGTCGACATTCGCGTGGCGCGGATCTTTAACACTTACGGTCCCCGCATGTTGGAAAACGATGGGCGAGTTGTGAGTAACTTAGTCGTACAAGCCTTGAAAGATATACCAATGACAGTGTATGGCGATGGTTCTCAAACTCGCAGCTTTTGCTACGTATCTGACTTGGTAGAAGGGTTAATCCGGCTGATGAATGGAGAACACATCGGTCCTGTCAATCTGGGCAACCCTGACGAGTACACCATTTTAGAACTAGCTGAAGCAGTCCGCAATCTTGTCAACCCCGCAGTAGAAATTAAATTTGCGCCCCTCCCTCAAGACGATCCGCGCCGTCGCCGCCCAGATATTACCCGTGCTAAAACTTGGTTAGGCTGGGAACCAACTTTGCCTCTATCAGAAGGATTAAAACTGACAGTAGAAGATTTTCGCCAGCGTTTGCAGCAACCCCAACCAAATACTTACAGTGAGGTGCAGGGAGTGACTAACAATACCAAGTAAATATTCATCTACTCAAAATGAGCGATCGCTTGAATATCTGCATCGCTTGCACTCCATACCCAATTCTCAAAACTTAAACTTCTATCACCCATACGCAGTGAGGATACAAATAATATGCGTGTTTGCGTAATTGGTACAGGCTATGTCGGTTTAGTTACGGGTGCTTGCTTAGCCCATATCGGACACCACGTCATCTGTGTAGACAACAATGAAGAGAAAGTCAAGCTGATGAAAGCTGGGCAGTCTCCGATTTTTGAACCAGGACTGACCGAGATTATGCATGGAGCAATGCAGGCAGGGACTCTCGAATTTACCACAGATATTGGTGGGGGAGTAGAACATGGAGAAATCTTATTTATTGCTGTAGGCACTCCACCACTACCAACTGGGGAAAGCGATACTCGTTATGTTGAAGCTGTAGCCCGCAGTATTGGCGCTCATTTGGATGGTGGCTACAAAGTCATTGTCAACAAGTCTACAGTGCCAATCGGTTCTGGTGACTGGGTGCGGATGATCGTCCTCGATGGCATTGTCGAACGCCAGAAGATTTTAGTTGGCGCTAGTGGTGGCGAAGTCACGACTTTAGAAAGTATACCTGCGTTTGATGTCGTCAGCAATCCTGAGTTTTTGCGTGAAGGCTGCGCTGTCTACGATACTTTTAATCCCGATCGCATTGTGTTGGGTGGTAATAGCTCCAAAGCGGTCGCCATGATGCAACAGCTTTACGCTCCAATTATCGAGCGCCAGTACGCCGAAGACAAGTCTTTACCCCCCGTACCAGTCCTCGCTACCGATATCAGTTCGGCAGAGATGATTAAGTATGCGGCAAATGCATTTTTAGCCACTAAAATTAGCTTTATCAATGAAGTTGCCAATATTTGCGATCGCGTCGGTGCTGATGTAACTCAAGTAGCTAAAGGCATCGGTCTAGACTCCCGCATCGGCAATAAATTCTTGCAAGCTGGGATCGGCTGGGGTGGTTCCTGCTTCCCCAAAGATGTTTCAGCATTAATTCACACCGCTGATGACTACGGCTACGAGACTCACCTCCTGAAAGCGGCTGTTAGCGTCAACCAGCGTCAGCGTTTAATTGCTGTAGAAAAACTCCAGCAGGTACTCAAAATTCTGAAAGGGAAAACAGTCGGTCTGTTGGGACTGACATTTAAACCCGATACCGATGATATGCGTGACGCACCCGCCCTCAACTTAATCGAGCATCTCAACCGTTTAGGGGCTAAGGTAAAAGCATACGATCCAGTTGTTGCCCAATCTGGAATGCGTCACGGGCTAACAGGGGTATTAGTAGAAACCGATCCCGAACGCCTTGCTGATGGTTGTGATGCTTTGGTACTCGTCACCGATTGGCAGCAATTCCGCAACCTCGACTATACCAAGATGGCATCGTTAATGACAAATCCTGTCATGATTGACGGTCGTAACTACCTCGATCGCGAAGCCCTACAACAAGCTGGATTCTACTACGTTGGCGTAGGAAGATAGGGACTTGCACAAATGTAGAGACGTTACATGTAACGTCTCTACATTTATCATCCTTTCCCAGGTACGCGCTCGATCTGAGCGTAACCGCTAAAAATAAGCAATTTTCCTTGAGTTTCTAAGCGATTTAGTCGCATGGTAACGCCATCTAAATCGAAGCGGTCGAGATCGACCATACCATTCAAAATTTCTGCTAAAGCTTGCGCTAAAGCTAGGGAAGTCTCTCTTTGAGATTCCGGTAGTGTCTCTACTTCAAACCGAGGATTTTGAAACTGTACCCGTCGCCGTCGCTCAATTCCTAAAGTTGCTGTCAGACTAACTGGTACTAATTCTGCTTGCGATAAGTCTGCCTTTGCCCACAACTTCACTTCATTCTCCGGCAACAATTGCACCTGAACTTCCTGAAACGAGACTGGCTTACCACCAGATAATTCAGTCAAACTAGGTAAAGTCAGATTGAGCAGCCGTTTCTGCACCAGTTCTGCTTCAAACGCTTTATTAATTCCCGCTTCTGATAAAGTTACTTGGGCTACGGCTTGAGTAGGTTGTTTGAGGGCGAGCTTACCACTAAGAACAGAGCTGAAATCTATCGCTACAGCATCCGTCTCAAACGACATTTCTTCTGCCCAAAACTCGCGCCGGATCAGCAATCCGCGACCGCTCATCTTGAAACTATCGATGCTACCTTGTAAAAGCTTACTGGAAGGGTAACAACGGACGGCAACTTCTACCGACTCGCTCTGAGTAAACAAGTGACGAATCGTCTTGCTGGCAACAGTATTGAGCATTTGCTCGCCCCAATCAGTGCCAGTAGGATTAGTGAAACCAGTTAGTCCGCCAAACATAAGTTTATGCGCTGATAGAAGTTATCCATACTCTCTTTTTGTAACAAAATGTGAACGAGGTAGCAAGGTTTGCACCATAGGTAATACTAATCATTGCCCAGTAGTAATCTAATCATTCCCTCAGCCAGTATAAGTTACAGCGATTTTATGCTACTGTAAAATTGAGAATACATTCGGCAGTTGTGTTTGTGTTTGTCAATATCAGATGCTTCTCCGAACCGTCATCTCGACAACGATTCGGACTCAGGAGAGAGCAGCAATGTCCGTATATGTGGGTAACTTATCTTTTGACGTTACACAAGAAGATTTGACTAAAGTATTTGCTGATTATGGCACTGTAAAGCGGGTACAGTTACCTGTAGATCGCGAAAGCGGTCGTCCTCGTGGTTTCGGTTTCGTCGAAATGGAAACAGAAGAAGCAGAAGAAACAGCGATTTCAGAACTAGATGGTGCTAGATGGATGGGGCGAGTGCTAAAGGTAAACAAAGCCAAGCCTCGCGAGGAAGGAGGTAATAAAACAGGTGGTGATAACAGAGGTAGCTATAACCGCCGTGAATCCTCTAAAAGCTACTAGAAGAAGTCAAAAGTCGCGCATTCAAAAGTCAAAACTTAGGAAAGAGTATAGTAGGGTGGGCTTTCCCCGCTACTAGCTTGAACTTCTGGTAAGTATTTTTTGAGTCTTTTGAGTCAAGATATACAAATTAGTTTGCATTTAAGAGGCTGAAGGAGGGATCTTCTCTTCAGTCTTTTGTTTTAGCGGGCGATCGCTAGTCTTTTGTTTTAGCGGGCGATCGCTGCTCCATCTTTACCGTCAGACAGAAGAAATCTCTAGTGGCAGAATGCCATCGTGAACATAACTGTCATAGGAAAACCACAGAGAAATCAAGATGGAAGCAAAACAACTCCGCACGCAGCGCCCTTTAATTGCAGCTGGAATTGTCCTCGGTTTGGGAACTGGGGGACTATTTGATGGCATACTACTCCATCAAATCTTGCAATGGCATCACATGCTTAGTAGCGTCCGACCACCTACCACTGTCACACAAATAAAATCCAATATGGTATGGGATGGTTTTTTCGACGCTGCTACGTGGATATTAACTTTATTAGGAGTATTTTTACTCTGGCGGGCTGGCGATCGCAAAGACGTATTTTGGTCGGGCAAAACCTTCTTTGGCGCTTTATTGTTAGGCGTAGGACTATTCGATTTCTTTGAGGGGTTGATCGACCATCAAATTCTCGGCATCCACCATGTCAAACCAGGAACAAATGAGTTAATTTGGGATATCGGTTTTCTTGCCCTCGGCGCTATATTGGCAGTTATCGGCTGGATACTGATAAAGTCTGAAGAAAAAGTCAAAAGTTAAAATTCAAAGGAGACAGGAGACAGGAGACAGGAGTACCCACGCACGCAACTAATGTCGGCGAGGACACCTCGCCGCCCGTTGCTTATAAATGCATGGGATTGGAATAATGACTGATTATGTTTCGTAGTACAGCAGGCGGTTGTCGAGGTTCCCTCGACATTTAAGCCGCGTAGTATCTCAACATAATTCTTTCTTACAAGCGTGGGCTTTAAACCCACAAAAGCAAGTTTTTGTAACAGGAGACAAGAGAAAACAAGACATTCTGTCTCCTGTCTCCTGTCTTCTGTCTTCTTCTTCGGTCAAAAGTTAAAAGTATTTCACGCACCACGCACTACTCACTACTCACTACTCACTTTTCATGGGTGAATTTGAAAAAAATAGCATAGGTTGGCAATTATCTCAATTACAGCAACAAGTAGGGGAGTGGATCGAACTCCAGACTATGCGGCTGAATAAAAATATTCCCCAATTACCAGAGGGAATTCCTTCATGGTTGGTTGAGGGATTGAAAGCGATCGCCTGGATAGTTACAGTTGCCTTATTATTGTGGTTGGCGTGGTACGTTTGGCGGTGGTTGGAGCCTTATTTATTGAGAATCAGCACTAGACACACAACCAGTAGAAGTGTCAAACCCAAAGCCAGTGAAATATCAGTTGAAGCTTGGTTAAAGCGATCGCAAGTCTATTTCAGTCAGGGCAACTACCGCGAAGCTTGTCGTTGCTTGTATATGGCAACATTACAACTGTTGCACGAACGGGCGATCGCGCGCCATCAACTCAGCCGCACAGATCGGGAATACTGGCAATTAGTTCAACAACTACCCGAGTCTCAGGCTTATCACACGCTCATTACCACCCACGAGCAATTGTGCTTTAGCGACGGAGAGATTTTGCCAGAGACGTTTGAACGTTGTCAGCAAGCATATCGGGATATCTCTAGGGGCTAGGGTTTAACAAGAAAGCAAGAATAAGAAAGTCAGGAATATGAGGCGAATTAATCAGCGGTGGTGGTTGGGGGCGATCGCAATTGCGGCGATCGTGCTTCTCAGTTTGGTAACTGCACCCAACAATCGGTCGCGTCTTGGCTCTACCTATAGCCACAGTCCCGATGGCTATGGAGCTTGGTATGCCTACATGCAAAACCAAGGCACGCCCGTCCAGCGATGGCAAAAGCCGTTTAGCGAGTTAGAAAAACAAGAACAGGTGATATTGTTGCGCGTCCTGAGTCAGCCAATTTCCGGCATTAACCATACAGAACAACAGTGGGTGGAACGAGGCAACACTTTGGTAATTTTAGGTGTACGCAAGTCGGTAACGCCAGCTGACTTTAGCACTCAGCAGCAAAGCGATGATTTAATCGGGATTAAAATTGATACGCGGCGTAGAGCCGAGATCGGCAACCAACAACAAACACTGCTAGGCGATCGCTTTGGCGCAGTCGTGTGGCGAGAAACAATCGGTGCGGGACAGGTAATTTATTGCGTCACCCCTTACTTAGCGGCAAACGCCTACCAAGATTCTCCCAACAACTATAAATACTTAGCTCAACTGGTTGCTCAAGCTGGTAAACCGATCTGGGTAGACGAATACATTCACGGCTACCGAGATAAAGAGGCAAGGGAACAAGCAGGCGAGCGAGATTTTCTGTCTTATTTGGCGCAAAGACCCCTAGCTGCTGCTCTATTTCAAGCTACTATCGTGTTAATTGTCTTAATTCTGGCTAGCAATCGCCGTTTTGGACAACCTATTATTCTGACGACACCAATTGTTGATAATAGCACCGCATATATTGAAGCCTTGGCAGGAGTGTTACAAAAAGCTCAAGCCAGTGATTTTGTCATAGATACAGTCGGTAACGCCGAGCAGAAACAACTGCAACAATCATTGGGACTAGGGCAAATCCCGCTAGAAAGACACGATCTGATTCATGCCTGGGTACAGCAAACTGGGCGATCGCCTGTCGAACTAGAACAGTTGTTAGGGCTGCGCGGACAAAAGCGTCGTCCGAGTGACAAAGACTTATTAAATTGGTTAAAACAATGGCGCACCATCCGCAGTTATGTTAAACCTGATTAGTTATTTGTCATTTGTCATTTGTCATTTGGTAATGGGTAATCAGTAATTGGTAATCAGTAATTGGTAATCAGTAATTGGTCACTGATAACTGATAACTGATAACTGATAACTGATAACTGATAACTGATAACTGATAACTGCTCCTCACTCCCCCACTTATGTCTGAAACTCGTGCTGGATTAAATCGCCTCGGTGACGCTCTCAACCAAATTGTTGTCGGTCAAGCTCACTTAGTGCAACAACTGCTGGTGGCGCTGCTGGCAGGGGGACATGTCATTTTAGAAGGCGTACCAGGTACGGGGAAAACTCTGCTGGTGAAGGTGATAGCGCAACTCATTCAGGCAGAATTTCGGCGGGTTCAACTGACACCAGATGTATTACCTGCCGATATCACTGGTACGAATATTCTCGACCTTGACAGTCGCAGTTTTACTCTGAAAAAGGGACCAGTATTTACTGAAGTTTTGTTGGCGGATGAAATTAACCGTACTCCACCCAAAACCCAAGCTGCCTTGTTGGAAGCGATGGCAGAACAACAGGTAACTTTAGATGGAGAAAGCTTGCCACTTCCAGAATTATTTTGGGCGATCGCCACGCAAAACCCTCTAGAATTTGAGGGGACTTATCCTTTGCCAGAAGCCCAGTTAGACAGATTTTTATTCAAATTAATCGTAGACTATCCCGATCGCCAGCATGAAAAGCAAATGCTGCTCAACAGTCAAAAGGGTTTTCAATCGCGACGGCTCGATATTGCGCGAATTCAGCCCGTTGCCAACGTGAAGTTAGTTTTACAAGCACGTCAGGCAGTTAAATCGGTACAAGTCGCCGAGCCAATTTTAGATTATCTTCTGTCTCTGGTACAGCGATCGCGCCAACATCCCGACCTGCTTTTAGGTGCTTCTCCCCGTTGTGCTGTCGCATGGCTGCAAACTAGTCAAGCAGCCGCATGGTTAGCTGGCAGAGATTATGTCACCCCTGACGATCTCAAAGCTGTAGCTCCACCTGTTCTGCGTCACCGTCTCATCCTCAGACCAGAAAGCCTACTTGATGGAATTCAGATTGAGACGCTAATTGCAAATTTATTGAATCAAGTTCCCGTACCGCGATAACAGCAAATGCTAATCGAGTCTCTGTAGCCATTTATTGCCATATCTACACGGGTTCGGGAATTGGTTGAGGAATTGGCGCGGGTACTGGTTGTGGTATTGGTGCAGGTACGGGTTCCGGTACTGGGGAAGGAATTGGCTGAGGTACTGGACTCGGTACGGGTTCCGGTACTGGCGACGGTGCTGGTTCTGGAGTTGGTAAAGGAGTCGGTGTAGGGTCGGGAATTTGTGGATCGGGAATGTAAATCATGGATAGCTCAGATGGAATACCTTACTTGTTTAAGCTAAAAAGGGATCGCCATTTCTGACATCCCTTAAAATGTCTACACTCAGATACATTGTTATTTTTTTCCGAACTCGCTAAAAGCTATGCTCTGAAAATCAAAAATCCAGAAACTAGACAAGCTTTGTTACGCAAGCGCGATCGAACTTGCCTAGCAGTTGACATTGTTGCAGTGCATCTTCCCAGATCTCCGTTTGTTAATGGAAATCTGCGAAGTTATTCTCTGTAGCCTGTAGTGCCAACGGTTGAATTGGGGTCGCGATATGCTGTGGCAGTCTCTGTTTTCTTTCTGCCAGTGAGTCCAAACAAACCAGCTAGACCGAGTAAACCGAGCCAGCCCCAGTCAGTACCATTATCGCGATCTACTTCAGTTGTGGTCGTTCCAGGCTGAGTTGTCGTCCCAGTATCAGGAGTTGTTGTAGTTTGTGCGGATACAGGTAGAGCTGTCAAGCTGAGGGCAAGAACTCCAGCACCAACGATTTTAGTAAGAGCAGCAGTTTTCATGGTCATCTTTCCTGAGCTAATTGTTAACGTTATCTTCCCAATCTATTCAGGACAAACCTAAACTAAATCGCTCTTAAGCCAGAAAACTGAATTATCGTTATATCTAGCTAGAGAAATAGAAAAATTGATTTCTATTTGCTAAATTGAATCTCGATATTTTCATAAATTGATACATTTATGCATGTCTAGTAATTTTTCATTGCTCGTTGCATCTCTCTTTGGTCTTGACGGCGTTTTAAATCTTCTCGCTTGTCGTGAAGTTTTTTACCTTTAGCGAGTCCAATGCTAATTTTGACTAAGCCGCGTTTGAGGTATAGTTTTAGCGGTACTAACGTCAACCCCTGTTGCTCTACCTTACCGATTAGTTTGCGAATTTCCTGCCGATGCAGCAGTAGTTTGCGAGTGCGGCGGGGGTCGTGATTAAAATACTGACTGCTGCTAGTATAAGGTGAGATATGGACGTTAAGCAGCCATGCCTCGCCGTTACGAATTAGAGCATAGCCATCTTGCAGGTTGACCTTGCCTGCGCGGATTGACTTTACTTCTGTACCCATGAGTTGTATTCCTGCCTCATAGGTTTCGAGGATATCGTACAAAAAACGGGCTTTGCGATTGTCACTCAATACTTTGTAACCGTCGTTGTCACTCATTGAAGTTTGCTTGCAGAATTCTCGTGCTGCTCTAAAGTACTAAGAGTAAGGGGAAAAATTGTTTACTAGTTGCTAAAAGTTTTACATCTACACTACTAAAAGTTAAGCTATGCTGGCTATTGCGAACTTATCATTTTTCTGGCGATCTTGCCATGCAACATCTCTGCTCTTGGAATTAAGAATAGATTCTCGTTTACTCGTTTACTACAGTATGGACACAGAAGACAAAAGTATTCTCATCTAACTATCGGAGTTAGGTAAGCGGCTTTGCTTATACTCTCTATAGAGTATTTTAGAAATTTTAAACTGTGAGACATAATCCTAAAACTCCTGACACCTCCTTCCTGCTGTAGCGATCGCGACAAAGTTTTTCTGTTAAGAATTAGAATTACTTGCATGGAGATGTTTCGATAGGATAAATGAATCCTTAGTTGATGCTGTAAAGTACAGCTAACAGCTCTAAGCTCTTTACTCAGGTATAGATACCTATTATTCATGCCTTTGACCATTCTTGTCGTTGATGACGATCCTGGAACTCGTCTTGCTATCAGTGATTATCTGGAGATGGCTGGTTATTCAGTCATTACGGCTGCTGATGGGCAACAAGGCTTAGATATGGTCGAGACTTATCGCCCGCATTTAATGGTGACAGATATTATCATGCCCCGCATGAATGGCTATCAGTTGGTAAGAAGCGTGAGACATCATCCTTCATTTCGACTGCTGCCAGTAATTTTCTTAACAGAGCGTAATAAAACTGAAGAGAGAATTCAAGGCTACCAGTCGGGGGCAGATCTCTATCTACCGAAACCGTTTGAATTACCGGAACTAGGAGCAGCAATTCGCAATTTGTTAGAGCGATCGCAAATGATTCAATCGGAGTATCGCCTATCTCAGGAAGAAGGCGTGCGTCCCCAGTCAACCTCAACTGCGACTGTAGAAAAACTCGATTTTCCCTTCCACCTCACTCAACGCGAGCAGGAGGTGTTAGTCATGTTAACTCACGGTCTTTCTAACGCTCAAATCGGCAACCAACTACATCTCAGTCCCCGCACGGTAGAAAAATACGTCAGCAACCTGCTGCGGAAAACAGAAACCAACAATCGCGCCGAACTCGTTGGCTATGCGATGAAACATCGATTAGTTGAATAGTCATTGGTCATTTGTCAAGAGGAAGCGAGTAGAAAGTAGTTATCAGTAACTTCTGGCTTCCGACTTCTATCCCTAGCCCTAGCCCCTAGCCTCTAGTCCCTTCTTCAAAAGTCCGTTACAGGCATCGAGTAGCAGGTCGATGACGCGATCGAAGCCCTCTGCGCCGCCGTAATAGGGGTCTGGAACCTCTTTGAGGGTATGCTCGGTGCAAAACTCACACATCAAATGCACTTTATGGTGATATTTACCGCTGGGGTCGAGAGCCAGAATATCTTGATAGTTTTCTCGATCCATTGCCAGAATCAAGTCAAAATCTGTTAAATCCGCTTTTTTTAACTGGCGTGCTTGACCGTACAATTTAATTCCCAACCGATTAGCTGCTGCCAGTGTCATGCGACGGTCGGGTGGACTACCGATATGATAGCCTCCTGTACCAGCAGAATCACAAACAATGCGATCGCCCAACTGATGTTGCTCGATCAGATAGTTCATCAGATTTTCTGCCGCTGGAGAACGGCAAATATTACCTAAGCAGACAAAAAGTAATTTGTAAACCATAAGTAGGGAGTAGGGAGTAGGGAGTAGGGAGTAGGGAGTTCTTTAGAGCTAATTCCGCATTCACTTCTGTCTCCTGTCTCCTGTCTCCTGTCTCCTATTGTTTTACATTCCTGGCAATTCCAGACCACTGGTTAACTCTTCCATCCGTTCCCGCATGGTAGCAGTAGACTTATTGTATGCATCTTTCATCGCTGCTAGTACCAAATCGGATAGGACTTCTGCACCTTCTTGCAAGGCTTCTGGAGTCACTTCTACCCGTCGGGGTTCTTGGTTGCCGCTGAGAGACACTTTAACCATACCCCCACCAGCTTCACCCTGGATCTCCATCATCTCCAGTTCTTCTTGCAGCTTTTTCGCACCTTCTTGTACCTGCTGCGCTTTTTTGAAGGCATCTGCTAGTTCCTTCATTTTGCCCAGACCGAAGCCAAATCCTTTTCCTTGTCCTTGTGTCATATGCTAGTTGAGTCGATTTAATCGAAGTTCCATTAAATTATAGATGCGCTAAGAAAGGATAAAGGGCAAAGGTTAAGTAATTCGTAATTAGGGAGTCGGGAGTCGGGAGTTGAAGACAAAGGGACAAGAGAGAATCACTACAAATGACCAATGACAAACGATCTCAAAATTCCCCAATTGTTTTTACTTCTGGCTCTAGTAGTAACGACCAACGTTGTTCTACTTGGTACTGGACGTGGCGGATTAACTGCCAAATATCGCTGGCTTTTGCACCGCCACAGTTGAGGATGAAGTTAGCATGGCGCTGCGCGACTTGAGCCGCACCAATTTGATAACCCTTTAAGCCTGATTGCTCGATCAGCCAGCCAGCCGTGTAAGGTAAGGGGTTACGGAATACGCTGCCACAACTAGGTAGATGATAGGGTTGGGTACGCCGTCGTTGTTCTAGGTGTTCGGTGGTGGTTGCTAGCACTTGTTGCGGATCTGCACCTGGCTGAAGCTGGAAAGTCGCTTGAGTCACGAGACGCTGGCTGCCTTGCAAAATTGAGGTGCGATAGCTATAGCTCAGTTGGTCTGGGGTAAAGGTTTCTAGCTCTCCGGTGGGAGACAAAACTTGGGCACTGACTAACATATCGGCAATGCAGCTTTTGTGCGCTCCGGCATTCATGACCACAGCACCACCGACACTGCCAGGAATTCCCACAGCCCACTCTAGCCCCTGCCAGCCTAATTCTGCCACTTGCCACGCCACGCGGGGCAGCGGTTCTCCTGCGGCTACAGTTAGTTGACCTGTTGCCAGATCGAAACGACTGTAACGCAAGTGGCGAGTGCCAATAACTAAACCAGGCAAACCGCGATCGCTGACTAGTAAGTTAGAACCTGCACCAATTAGCGTTACGGCTAATCCTTCTGTCCGCGCCCATTCTAAGCTTGCCTGCAATTCTGCTAAATTCTGGGGCGCTACATACCATTCGGCTGGACCTCCAACCCGAAAGGATGTGAGACTAGCTAGTGAGATTTGAGATTTGATCGCGCATGTGGTTCCAGGTAAGTAGATTGACTTGCGATCGCCAGAAGCTTTTGGGATGGGAAGTGGATTGAGGTTTTGAGAGGAATACATGATATTTGGGAGTTGTAGGGGCGGGTTTTTTACAGATGCCTGTACTCGAACAAATAATTCTGCGGTGAAATCCGCCCGTACAGGAGGAGTGGGGAGTGGTTAATGGTTAATAAGTTGGTAGTTAATAGTTCGCAGCAGACAATTAACAATTAACAATTATCGATTTATCCATTAGTCTTAATTCTGCTAATCGCATTTGGAATAATTTGATTCAAGTTCCCAGCACCTAAAAATAAGGCTGTGTCTCCAGATCGCAGGTCATCTACCAGAAATTCCTCGACAGCCGCGAGCGTAGGTAAATACGTGACTTGGGGATGATGAGTTGCCACCAGTGCCGCTAGTCTTTCTCCATCAATCTGCCCTAGATTTGGTTCGCCTGCACTGTAGATATCCGTGAGAACCACGGCATCGGCATGGGTAAAAGAACGAGCGAAATCCGATAAAAAGGTCAGGGTACGGCTGTAACGATGGGGCTGAAAGATCGCCACAACTCTAGTTTGAGGTTTGGCTTGTAACTTCGCAGCCGCCAGGGTTGCTTGAAGTTCGCTAGGATGGTGGGCGTAGTCGTCGATAAATTGGATATCGTTGACGACACCACGTAATTCAAATCTACGCCTAGCACCTTCAAAAGTAGCAAGACTATCGGCGATCGCCGAAAATTCTATCTTCAATAAACGACCGACAGCGATCGCGGCTAAGGCATTACTAAGATTGTGTTGTCCCAATAATGGCAAACGCAGCTGCCCTAACTGTTCTCCCCGCTCCCATACTGTGGCTATCGTACCATCAGCGCCGTAAATTACGTTGGTAACTAGATAATCTGCTGCTGACTCTGGATTGAGGCTGTAGCTAATCGTCGGTTGCAAGCGATCGCGTACTGTTAAACAATCAATGCAACCTACTACGTGTTGGCACTGGCGAGCAAAAGACTGAAAAGTGTCAACTACCTGTTCCAGAGACTTATAGTGGTCGGGATGATCCAGTTCAATATTAGTGATGACACCGATTTGGCTTGCCAGTTTTACCAAGGAGCCATCCGATTCATCTGCCTCTGCTACTAAGTACTGGCTGTTACCGAGCCTAGCATTACCTTCCCATGCTTTCACTTCTCCCCCAACGATAATGGTAGGGTCGAGACCAGCTTTAAGCAACATGTAACCGATGGCGCTACTAGTGGTTGTTTTACCGTGAGTTCCAGCTACGGCAATACTGTAACGCTCTTGAATCAGTGCCGCGAGCAAATCGGAGCGGTGAAAGATCGGACAACCTAAATCCAGCGCTGCTTGGTACTCTAAGTTGCCTGTATTAATTGCTGTCGAACAGATAACTTGCGGCAAGTTGGTAATTTTGCCGTTGGCGATCGCCTTACTAGTAGAATGTCTGGGCGGCTTTACCAATACAGATGCACTATTGCCACCTACTACTGTGGGTAAGGTTTGTAGGCTCGCATCGGTTCCAGAGCAAAAAAACTCTAGATTCGATGCTTCCTGGTGGCTAAAAATATGCGCTCCCAGAGCTGCTAACTTCTCGGTAATGTGACTGGCACGGATATCTGAGCCAGAAACAGGTAGATGGCGCTTGGCTAAGACATAAGCAAGAGCTGACATTCCAATGCCACCAATACCGATGAAATGGAATGGTTTACCGCTCAAATCCACATATTTAGTCATTTTTACTCCTCACACCTCACCCCAAAGTCCAGTGTATTAATGTCACGCGATATCATATCAGGAAATAAATTTTACGGATGGCTTGACTGTTTAAGTTTTTTATATCTGACACCAATTCAATCTGTCCTCCCAATGCAGTTTTTATTTACACGAATTTACCTACTTAGCTAATAGAGTTTAATTTTTATTTCAAGAAATTATTTTATTTATTGCAGATTTTAGTTTTTTTCTGCAAAAAATCTGAAATCAGATGGCGGAAGTCGGAAGTCGTAGGGGCGGGTTTACTCAGCATATTTGTAGCAAGTATTTAGAAAAACCACCCGTACTTAGAAACATATACTTAAAGTCTCTGCTGCTTTGGCGCGCTTCTCACCCCTTGCTTTGAGATCGCATAAAAATGCACCCAAATGCTAAATGTCATCGGGTGCAGTATAAACAAGTACAAATTAAAGCGATCGCAAATTACAAAGGTAGTGGCGTAAAGAAAACACTCTTCACAACTCCCTACTCCTGTACGGGCGGGTTCATCCGAAATTTCTTTTCATAGCAAAGTATTTTGGTCAACCTGCCCCTACCGACTCATCTAAAAGAAGGCTGGTTGATGGCGGATCAAGTTGAAAAACTCTTCGCGGGTTTTTTGCTCGTCTTGGAACACGCCAATCATGGCACTCGTAACAGTCCAAGAGCCTGGTTTTTGTACCCCACGCATCACCATGCACATGTGTGTTGCTTCCATCACCACTGCTACACCTTGGGGTTCTAAAATCTCCTGAACCGCTTCGGCAATTTGACGTGTTAGGCGTTCTTGCACTTGCAAGCGGCGCGAGTACATCTCGACAATTCGAGCTAGCTTACTCAAACCGACAACTTTTTGATTCGGAATATAGGCAACGTGCGCTCTACCCATAAAGGGCAGCATATGATGCTCGCACAGGCTGAAGAAGTTGATATCGCGCACGAGTACCATTTCGTTATGACCTTCATCGAAAATGGCTCCGTTGACAAGTTCTTCTAAAGACTGGCTGTAACCACTAGTGAGAAACCGCATGGCTTCAGCGACACGTTTGGGCGTTTTCAGCAATCCTTCTCGCTCTGGATCTTCGCCCACACCGATCAAAAGGGCGCGTACAGCCTCCATCATCGATTCTTGGGCTTCTGCCTCGGCAGGAGCCTGTAAGTTTGGTTTTTGACCGTTGTGGGTGTTGCGGTCTGGTCTAGGCTGGATAGCTTCTATGAGATCGGAATTCAAAGGCGATGATTGCAAGCGGTTGGTCGAACCATTTGAACTGTTGGAAGCAGCAATAGTCATGATGTTGTCTCTGATAAGATTTGTAAGTGGTGATTGGGCTGTGAATGGGGAGTAGGGAGTGGGGGTAATGGGGAGTGAGGGAGAGTCGCGGGGCTGAGGAAGAAAAACTAGTTCTAACTTCTAACTCCTGACTCCTCACTAATAACCAATAACAAATGACAAATAACTCATAAAGCGCCGCTACTGGGCATGAGAGTTAATTCTGCGATCGCGGCTGGTGCTGGTAACAAGGCTGTATGCACGATTGACTGAGCGACAATTTCTGGTGTCAGCATGGCGCTACGGTCGAAGTTATGCTGAACTGTTTCACTATCCCAGAGTTCTGTATTCACAGCGCCAGGACAAATGGTGGTAACGCGAATGCCGTTAGCGCCTTCCTCTGCTGCTAGGGTTTTAGCTAGAGCAATTAAACCAGCTTTGCTGACGGAATAGGCTCCCCAGTTGGGAAAAGGAGTTTGTCCGGCGATGGAGGCAATATTAATAATCGTACCGCCACCGCGATCGCGCATTGTAGGTAACACTGCCAAAATGCACCCAAATACACTGGTTAAGTTTAAATCCATCACTTTTTGCCAGTCAGAAAGGGATGTAGCACTCAAAGCGCCTGTATATCCCATCCCCGCATTGTTAACCAAAATATCTACAGCACCAAGATCGGCGGCGATCGCCGCAATTTTCTCCGATACAGTATTGATTTGCGATAGGTCTACAGCATAAATTTTTGCATCTACATCTGTTTGCCTTGCCGCACTTGCGACTGCTTCTAATTTTTCTAGCGAACGACCGACTAAAGCTAAATCCACTCCCATCTTGGCAAAGGCGAGAGCTGTTGCTTTACCGATACCGCTGCTAGCACCTGTAATTAGAGCGCGTTTTTTCTCGATCGATGTCATAAATCCCAACTCGATTGCACCACAAATTGCATGGCTATTTTCTTCATGTCAATCTCTCGCCCTTGATAGATGCAACAACCTCAAAATTTGGCTTATAGTTAGAAGCGAGCTAATCGTAGCTCGGATTAGCAGACGATTAATCCTTTGCTCATGCTGGCTGTAGACATTCAAATACGGCTTTGTGATGTAAATTTCTAGCGGAAGCGTTAGGAATCCAGGTTATTAATACAATTAGCAGCTAGAAGTCATTAGCGATTAGAAACCGTTCTGGTAGACATTGCTACTTATCTACGTTGTTTTTTTTTGCTGGCATGACACAAAAATAAGAGATTGTAAAAAATCTTTACATCCCTTGTCGATTATACCACCATCTTTTCAGTCTTCATTCCCTGACAATACTTAGGAGTCGAATTCAGCAAAAACACCTATCTGGCGGAACTTTTGATACCGCAGTTGTCGGCGCTGCTGGCTAGTGAGTTGAGTTAATTCTTCTAAGTGCTCTAACAAAGCTTGTTTGAGTGCGATCGCAGCTTTGAGGGGGTCGGAATGAGCGCCGCCGATTGGTTCTGGTAAAATTTGATCGACGATGCCCAAATTTTGCAGGTCAATCGCTGTCATTTTGAGTGCTGTAGCAGCTTGGGCGGCTTTAGTAGCATCTCGCCAGACAATCGCCGCACAAGCTTCAGGGGTGATGACAGTATAAACTGCGTGTTCAAACATCAGCAGGCGTTCGCCGACACCGATACCCAAAGCACCGCCAGAAAAAGCTTCGCCGATTGCAGTGCAAATAATCGGCACGTCGAGGCTAAACATCTCGCGTAAATTATAGGCGATCGCTTCCCCGATGCCTTGTTCTTCGGCTGCCACTGTAGGTGAAGCCCCTGGTGTATCGATAAAAGTCAAGATTGGCATTCCAAAGCGGTTGGCATGTTCCATCAACCGCATGGCTTTGCGATAGCCACCAGGAGAAGCCATGCCAAAATTACGAGCAATATTGTCTTTTGTATCGCGCCCTTTCTGATTGCCCAAAATTACGACTGGTTGCCCTGCAAGCCGCGCTACGCCCCCAACTATCGCCGAATCATCGCTACCACGGCGATCGCCATGTAGCTCCATCCATTCGTCACTAATTGCTTGGATGTAGTCTAGAGTACTGGGACGGCGGGGATGTCTTGCCAGTTGTAGTTTTTGTGACGGAGATAAACTATTAAAAATCTCTTGGCGGAGTTGACGGGCGCGAATTTCTAGTCGGCGAATTTCTTCCGTTACGTCAACGCCATTTTCCGTAGCTAGTTCTCGAATTTGGTCGATGCGCGACTCTAAATCTACTAGCGGCTTTTCAAAATCTAACAGTAGGGTTTTGCGTTCGGTTGTTGCCATTTTAGAGTGAGTAGTGAGTAGTGAGTAGTGAGTAGTAACTTTTAGCTTTTGACTTTGAACTTTTTACTTTTGACTTACTCTTCAACTCTTTAAATTGGCAAACCTTCAAACAATAGAGGACGGAAGCCGTGTTTGCGAGACCATTGACCGATCTGATCCATTTTCGCCACAGTAATTTGATTGCGTCCCCAAGAAAAATTGGTGTATACCTTTTCAAACTCCAGCAGCATCGATTCGGCGAAACAGGCGAATAACTGACGGGCTGGAACATCCATAAAGTTGACAATCTGCATAATTTTCCAATCGATGTCTAAAGAATGCTCGACAATACCACCGTTGAGGATGTAAACTCCCGATCGCTGAATTTTCGTTGCCAAATTTTTTGGATAACCGCCGTCAATCATCAAACACGGCTGCTTTAACATTTGGGTGTCAATTTCAATTCCCTTGGGCATACTCGCCACCCAAACAACAATATCCGCTTGAGGGAGGGCAGTTTCTAAATCTAAAATTTTGCCTCGTCCTAGCTCCGCCTGTAAAGCTTGCAGTCGTTCTTGATTGCGGGCAATAAGTAATAAATCTGCCACATTGGTACGAGCGTTTAACCAGCGACAAACCGCACTACCGATGTCTCCGCTAGCACCGCAAATGGCGATCGTCGCTCGATTTAAGTCAATTCCCAACTGATGAGCTGCTTGCTCCACCTGCTGACAGATAATGTAAGCAGTATGAGTATTCCCCGTAGTAAACTGCTCGAACTTCAGTTGCACGTTGCGGACTTGTTGGATCTGCTGCAAATTAAAGTTTTCAAAAATAATCGAAGAAAAACCGCCCAAAGCTGTAATGTCTATGCCATGCTTTTGAGCGTGTGCCATAGCGTTGATAATTTTTCGCGTTGCGGCTTTGATCCGCCGCGTGGCTAGCATCTCTGGTAGAAAGCAAGACTCAACGTACTTGCCCTCAATTTGCTGTCCGGTGACACTAGTAACTTTGATGCTATCAACTATTTGCGGTGGCGCACTGCACCAGAAATCAAGTCCTTGATCGGCATATTCGGGGTAGCCTAATTCTTGTGCTACTGATTGTGCGTGTTCCAGACTGTTTAAGTGACCGATTAGACCAAACATGTATTGCGGATAACAAACTGGTAGCTCCGAGCGGTGGAGCAGGTGGGTAAAAATTTTTGTATCTTTAATCTTAAAAATACTACATAAAGGGGATGGGGAGTGGTGAGTGGTGAGTGGTGAGTGAAAAGAGGATTCTTTCTTTGCTCCCCTGCTCCCCTGCTCCCTCTGCCCCCTGCTCCAGTTATGCTGCTTGCAGTCCGTAAGCGGACAGGCGCATGATGTCGCGGGTGGAAAAGCCTATATTGGCGAGGGTTTCGCCATATTGGATCATGAAGTCTTCCACCAAAGCATCTTTTTCCATGCCCAAAATCCGAGCATCATCCTCGACTTGGTTGAGCATTCGCCAGACAATCGGCAGATTTTGACGATTGGCTGCTTCTAGTTCGGTTTTAGACCGATCGAAGTTATCTTTGAGCCAAACTTCCCCGAAATTGAGGTGAGTGTACTCGTCTTTGACAACGCCTTCAGTAATTTTACGGGCGAAGTCGTCGGCAACAGGAATGTAGATGTTGTAAGCTGCGATCGCAAAACACTCAATAATTAGCGATTGGATCAACAAGCATGTCACTACTTGCCCTGCTGCTGCTGCTTGTTGAAAGTTTTGGTGCAGTCCAGAAAAGAATTCTCGGGCAAATTGCATATCCGGCGTGACTTGGAGATTGCGCCCGCAGGCTTCAAACCCTTTTTTGTGGCGGTTCTCCATTTTGGATAGGCGAATCAGCTCATCCTTGTAGTCCGGTAGCATTTGGGCCAACCGAATATAGTTTTCGTAGGCTTCTTGTTCCCCTTCGATCACGATCGCGTTAATGCGACTGTATGCGTCCTTGTAGGTTTCGCTGTGGAAATCGATTTCGGAGGTGGCAGCAACTTGCTGCATAGTCGTTCACTCCTATTGGCGTAAATCAGCTTTGTCGATGGCGGTTGACCTTTTGCTCTTTGCATCAGCGTCAACAATAATTAAGATTAAACCTAACAAATCTCAAGGAGATCTGTTAGCTATTGCAGCAAAATAGAGTCCAATTGGGAGAATATCACCTCTAGGTATAAAAGCATAGAGGAAAATAAACAATTCATGCTAAAGACAGATGTAAATGCTAATCATAGGAATATTTCTATACCATCCATTAGTCTAGTGGTACTAGTGTTGGGGGCGGCAATTGTCTTGCTGCCACTAGGGATTGTCTTTCTCACATCCTTTGCACCACCTGGAGCAACTCCCGATTTGTTACCGCGCTCGGGGTGGACTCTTGTAAACTACCAACAAGCATGGCAACGGGCTAATTTCTTGCTAGCATTTGCTAATTCTACATTGGTAGCCTTAGCTGTGACGGGAATTCAAATCGTCACATCGGCTTTAGCGGGTTACGCTTTAGCAAGATTAAAATTTCGGGGAAGACAGGCATTGCTACTGGTGATTTTGGCAACTTTAGTCATTCCGTTTCAACTATTAGTTATTCCTATCTTTCTGGTGCTGAAGTGGGGTCATTTAATTAACACCTACGGGGCTTTAATTCTACCTACGGCTGTGAACGGTTTCGGTATTTTCTTACTCAGGCAGTATTTTCAAACTATTCCTGTAGAGTTAGAAGAAGCAGCAGCAATTGACGGGGCGAACCGCCTGCAAATCCTATGGCGAGTCATGTTACCTTTATCGCGTCCGGCTTTGGTGACTTTATTTTTATTTACTTTTATTGGCGAGTGGAACGATTTATTTAAGCCACTCGTGTTCACGACGCGCCCAGAATTGCGAACAGTCCAGCTAGCACTAGCGGAGTTTCAAGAACAATTTACCAACAATTGGTCTTTGCTGATGGCAGCAGTCGCGATCGCTACCCTCCCAGTCATATTAATATTTCTCGTCGGACAGAAACAATTCATTCAGGGAATTGCTGCGACGGGAATCAAGAACTGAAGGCAGATGGCAGATGGCAGATGGCAGATGGATAAAAGAGACAAGGAGAAATCAGAAGTCAGAAGTGATTCACGCACCACTCCCCACTCCCTACTCCCGCTTATTCTTCGCTAATTTGCAAGCGGATGGTGCGTTCGTTATCTCCACCCAGATTGACTTCCATCACTTCGCCACCAAGGGGTTCGAGACAACTCAAAAGCGATCGCAAATGGGGTGTACTCGCCCCTGTATCTACATACAGGCGATCGGCTAAACTACCGATCCGTTTCCATGTGCCGTAAAGTTTAGCTATGGTTTGCTCTAATTGCGATGCCTGATTTACCAAGTCAGCCGCGACGTTAATACAGCCAACACGAATTGCTTCTTGGATTGCCCGTTCCAAGTCTACATCATCGTTATTCAAGGCTTGGACGGTTGTAGCAGCATTGATATATTTGGACAGATATTTCGCTTCCGCCGTCACCTCTTTAATCGTATCTACGTCGGGATTCGCGGCAATTTCTCTTTGTAACTCCTTCTGGTGAGACTCTGGTAATTTCTCCATTTCCTTCACCAGAGGCGCAAGATAACGCGATGGAAGGGCGTTTTCTGAAGCTTTGACTTTAACTGATTCGGGGAGAAGATCGGACGACATCGCCATCCACTCATCCGATAGCTGACGCACTTCGCGGCGGGTGATGCGATCGCCTCGTTTGGCTGCGTCGGTGACGAGTTGTTGAATTTCTGGATCTGCCTTTGCAGTTTCAACAAATGCCCGCTTACTAAAGCATCTTACGGTATTTGGATCTAAATGCCCTTGTTCTACCAGCGTATCGGCACTATTGGCTAATTCGATTAAAGAGTAGGCTTGACTTTTGCTAATTTCCCGCGCTTTTAGCCAATTGAGAAAGCCACTCCCACGGGCATCGCCCTGCTTTTTTTCGCGATCGCGTACCGCCCGTAAAATTCTCCCCCGCCAGATTTCCGTCTGCAAATCGAAGCGATCGCAAACTAGCCAAGCATTGTCTAGCTGTTGCTGAAAATCGTGTTCCGAGATTTGTTCGTCTTCGGGATCGGGCAGTTCAAAATTGAGATCGATCGACTCTGCTAAGACAGCAGCTAATTCATCAGTAGAGGCAGAGGATTCTAACATGAGGAGGTGGATCTGGTCACAGACCGATTATTATTGCACGACCAGCCAAACATGAATAGTTCGTACTTTTCCCCTTTCCTTCTGTTGCCAATTGCGCTAACTGTTAAAGGGCAGATCGGGACGACGAAACCAATTTCTATCTACCCACTCAGCTTTAAACTTGCCTCTAGTTAGCTTCTCCACTAAATTTGGGGTATGTGGACCTGGTAGAATATTAACTCCCATGCGGCTTTTTGCTTTATAGGCAGGTATAATCGCCAACATAACAAGTAAGGTAGCGATCGCCACCTGTTGCTGTTTCTTTAGCATAAAACTTTGCAGTAATGACTTTGTTAAGTTAACTATACAGAAAATCTAAATCTTTTAGAGTATAATTCATTACGAAAGTATAAGCATAATACTTAGGTAATAGGCGATCGCCTGGTAAAAACATTTATAGAGACGATGACACCTCCTATAGAGTTCCTTCAACTGGACTCTATCCTATTCCAGAAAATTCTCTAGAAGCTTTGAGAAACTCTCGGTACGAAGGAGGAAAAGTTACACCCAATCTAGCCTCAGCAGCAGATATTTGCTCCTCAGTTGCACCAGTAAAATCTAAAAACGAGATGCTAAAACTTCAACCTACCCTTTGCGCCTTTGCGTCTTTGCGCGACATTATTCTCTTCAAACCACCACGCGATCGCCCACCTCATGCTACCATCAGTAGTATTCTGAGTAGTAAAAACGAAAATCAAATGAAAGTGTCTATATCCTTACCAGAAGAACTGGTGACTTACATAGACGAAAAGGTAAAAAATCGCAGTCAATTAATCGAATCTCTACTACAACAGTGGCGCAAAAAACAACAAGAGCAAGAGATGGTAGAAGCCTGTATGTTGCTCGACGAAATGAATTTAGAATGGAATGACGAATGGGAACAAGCAGCGATTACCGACTGGGAAGCATCTGGCTGATAAGATTTGACCCATCAGTTGGAACAGAAATTCGCAAAACTCGCCCCGCTATTATCATTTCAGGAACCGCTTTTAATCAGCGCACTAAGGTAACAGTTTTGCCATTGACTACTTCTCAACCTGGCGATCGGCGGTTACTATCGGTTGTAGTTCCCATAACTCCCTCCGATAATAATGGCTTGGATGCAGACAGTTTTCTGATTTGCATCGATCCTGTCACCTTTGATAAAAGGCGATTGGTACAGTATTTGGGTCAACTAGAGGAAGAACAAACTCAGCAAGCAAAAGCTATCCTCAGAAGATACCTAGAACTCGATTAAATAAAAAGCACGATCGCAAAAACCGCTTGGTAAAACCAACTCTACCAACAAGGTGATGTGCCTGGGGACAAGATTAGCGAGAATTCAAAAGGCAATCGCGCCTACTTAAACCACATTAGTATGCGATCGCGCTAAAACACCGAACCGAAAAATAGTATGCTTCGATCTGGTGGTTGCCACTAGTCACCTAGACTAAAGGCAGCACGTTCACTTGAGTGTTATAGGAGGATAGGCTATTGACCGATCGTAACAACCCATCCTCAACCCTGCAAAACTTCTCTCGCCAAGAATTACGCAACTTAGTCCGCAACCAGTTGCAAGCGTTACTAGAACAGGGAGACTTGCAGGGAGCCAAAGCTATTTTGGTTCCGGTACAGCCTGCGGATATCGCCGAAGCCATTGAAGGCTTAACCGAACCGATGCAAGTGCTAGCCTTCCGCTTACTCTCCAAAGGCGAAGCGATCGAAGTTTACGAATATCTCGATCGCAGCGTCCAAGAAGCACTAGTTCAAGAATTCAAGCGTCAAGATGTGATCGATATCGTCGATAAAATGTCACCAGACGATCGCGCCCGCTTATTCGACGAACTACCCGCCAAAATTGTCAGTCGCCTGCTAGAACAACTCAGCCCCTCCGAACGGCAAGCCACCGCCCTGCTATTAGGTTACGAACCAGGGACAGCAGGGCGGATTATGACCCCTGAGTTAATCTCGCTCAAAGAAGGTTTCACCGCCGCCCAAGCATTAGAACGCATTCGCTATCTAGCTAAAAATACAGAAACGATTTACTACCTCTACGTCACCAATGCAGCTAGAAGACTGACAGGAACTTTGTCTTTGCGCGATTTAGTCACTGCCGATCCGCAAGAAACCATCGGCGAAATTATGACTCGCGATGCTATTTGCGTGCATACAGACACCGATCAAGAAGAAGTAGCTCGACTAATTCAACGCTACGACTTTCTCGCCGTCCCAGTCGTCGATCGCGAACAAAGGCTAGTAGGTATCGTCACCGTAGACGATGTAATTGATATTATCCAGCAAGAAACCACTGAAGATATTTACGCTCTGGGTGGTGGGGTACAATCTGGGGGCGACGGCTATTTTCAAAGTAATTTATTTTCCATTGCCCGTAAGCGAGTCGTTTGGCTATTTGTCTTACTACTTACAAATACCGTTACAGGTACAATTATCAAAGCTGAAGAAGATATTCTGCAAAAAGTCGTCACTTTAGCAGCATTTATTCCCTTATTAACGGGGACTGGTGGTAACGTAGGAGCGCAGTCTTCAACTGTCGTGATTCGGGGAATGAATACCGACGAAATCAGGGCGCTAGGACCAGTACAAGTAGTTTTTAGGGAGGCACTAGCTGGATTGTTACTCGGTTCCATGCTAGGGGCGATCGCTACTATTTGGGCTTTTTTCTTGCAAGGAAATCTAGCTGTAGCGATCGCCGTAGGAATCAGCCTTGTAGCTATTTCTGTCTTAGCTTCTGTCTCTGGTTCAGCTCTGCCATTTTTATTTCGCGTACTAGGTTTAGATCCGGCTTTGATGTCTGCACCATTTATCACCACAGCCGTCGATGTTTTAGGAGTCTTAATCTATTTCAATTTGGCAAGAGTGATTCTACGTGTATAAATTTCTATCTTATAGTCCCCTATCAAAGATCCGAAGCACTATCGGGTGCGACTATTTCACCCTTACCCATCTGAAGTATCATCTCGTCATCGGTAATCAATTCGCTGAGTTCCTTCACCTGTAAATTCATACTCTCGCAAGCTTGCTTGAGCGCCTGAGAAAAACCATTTAAATCCTCGCCAAAACCGCACTGACGGGCAGCAGTTTCAATTCCCTGCTTGGCGTTTGCTCTCGCACAGTCTACTAATTCAGTACCTTGCAGTGGTGTAGGTGATGCCATATTTCGATTACTGCTGTCTATGAGTTTTTTGCTAGAGTAGCAAATCTACTGTTACGACTGCATCTTTCCGAGTGAGTAGGGAGTGGGGAGTGGGGAGTAGGGAAAATTCAAAATTCAAAATTCTCTTTCCCTAGCCCCTAGCCCCTAGCCTCCAGCCCCTCTTCTATTGCCAATACTTCACCGCAGCGTAGGCGAGGGTGACGACACCAGTAACGATCGCGGCTTCGTTGACTTCAAATTGAGGATGGTGCAGGGGATAGTTATTTCGGTCTTCGTATCCCACTCCCAAGCGGAACATGGAGCCAGGAGCGTATTCTAAATAGCGGGAAAAATCTTCTGCACCAAGGGACGGTTCGGTTAAGACCAAAACGCGATCGCTTCCCCAAGCTTCTTCGGCTGCTGTTTGTAGAATTTGAGATAAACCAAGATGATTTTGCACTCCTGGTACTCCTGGGCGGTAGCTCATTTCGTATTGCGCTCCGTAGGAGTGGCAAATATTCGCGACGATTTTTTCAATCCAATCAGGTAAATTAGCACGGGTTTCGGGATGGAGCGATCGCACGCTGCCGAGCAATTGTACGCGATCGGCAATCACATTTGGCGCTCTACCACCTGTAATTTGTCCGATGCTCAACACCACCGGACGCAAGGGATTTTGCGTGCGGCTGATGGCTTGTTGCAAGGTGGTAATGACTTGGGCGGCGATCCAAATGGCGTCGATCGCTTCGTGAGGTCGCGCCCCATGCCCCGATTCGCCGATAATAGTAATTTCTAATTCATCAGCTGCCGCTGTTAGCGCCCCGTAGCGGATTCCTACCTTTCCGGCGGGAATCGAGGGAAAGACATGGACGGATAGAATTGCCGAGACATTTTCCATCACTCCGTCAGCAATCATCCAGCTAGCTCCTTGAGCAGTTTCTTCTGCTGGCTGGAACAATAGCCGCACGTTACCTGGTAACTGGGATGCTAGTTCGGAAAGAACCATAGCAGTTCCAAGTCCTACGGTAGTGTGAACGTCGTGTCCGCAAGCGTGCATCACACCCGCAGATCGAGAAGCAAATTCTAATCCCGTGCGTTCGTTGATTGGTAGTGCATCCATATCGGTGCGAATTGCCAGCAAGCGGCGATCGCTACCGTGTCCTTGCACTTCTCCTACTACACCAGTTTTACCAACCGCCTCTTTAACATGAACTCCACTAGAAGAGAGAACACCAGCAACATAAGCAGATGTGTGGTACTCCTGACCGCTTAATTCTGGGTGACTGTGGAGATGGCGGCGAATTTCAATTAAACGCGGCGCTACCTTTAGGGCTATGTCTTTAATTTGGGTAAGCATTGACTATTAAATATAATCAACTTTCCCCCATCATAAATAGATAAGACGAGCAGTTCGTGACTAATTAAGTAGATATATACAGATTCGATAGTCAAAATGCAGATCGAGCGAAATATTATGCGTTATCTGCTAGCGTACGATCGCATTTTCCCATGCCTTTGGCGGTTTACGAAGCGACCTGGTGCTTAACTTACTGTATGCCAGGGCAGTAATACTGTTTAGCTAGTTGGTTGACAATTTTGGAATTTACCTCGTCTGCTTTTGCTTCATGCCCCTCAGACTGGTCTTCTTGAATTTCCTCTAACGAAATTCCTGCTTCTAGATCGTTACATACGCCTTTTGCTGTGGCAATGGTGGCTTCTGGAGATTGTTGAATTTGAGTGAGTAGGTTATCGCGGACATCAGCATGTTGCATGGCTTGGCTTTTGTAAGCTTCGATGAATGCTTTGTCTAGAGCTGCCATTGACGGTTTTGTTGCTTTATCAGCGCAAAGGTCTTGAGACAAGTCTAGTACTTCGCCTGTACCAGTGGTAACAAAGCAAAGATAACCTGGCTCAGAAGCAAATGCCTGGAATTGGAAACCAGAAACTAGAGAAATTGCAGCAGCAGCGATGGTTGCATTGAGACGAAAGTTCATAACATCACCAAGGTGGGTTTCTATATTTGTTATGCCCAACCTTGGAGGCGATCTAACAGGAATCTAAAAAAAATCTTAATTTTTTCAGATGTTTCTTAAGATTTACCCAAACCCTTGCTGTGAAGGATGTCTGAAATCTGAAGAATTTATAAACAGATTGTTAAGGATAGTTAACTCTTGCTCAGTCTGGATTGTAGCAATAGGAGACGATGCCTAAAATCTTTTCTACCATAGGATAAATAGGTTTTGGATACCGCGAATGTACGGTGACACGCCCTATTTTAGATTTTATTTAGATTTCATTTAGCTTTGTACTATCCTCACATCTTACGGTAGCGTACAAGATTACGCCTCATCCTCTAGATTGAGGACACGCATTAGATAAAGCGCGTGCTTGTACGTCTGCACTGGCATCCACGCAGCAAATTTGGTTACGCCTCATCCTCGGCTGAGATTTCAATCTCGTCCTCATCGTAGTCTGATTCTAAATTTGCAGGGCGGCGATCGCGACTTAGCGTTCCGCCTTCGGTATCGCGATTGAGTTGATTAATCAGCGATAGCACTCGCGTACCTCTTTCAATTGAGCGATCTTCGTGAAACACAACTTCTGGAGTGCGACGCAGACGAATTCTTTGTCCTAACTCTCGGCGGACGTATCCAGTGGCTGACTTTAGACCAGCCATAGTTTGCTCTCTGGCATCATCCGAACCATATATTGATACGTAGATCTTGGCGTGTTGCAGGTCGCCGGATACATCTACATCAGTAATGCTAACCATACCTACACCCACTCGATCGTCTTTGATGCCATTCAATAGCATCTGACTCACTTCGCGTTTGATTAATTCAGCAACGCGATCTACGCGACGACTTGTAGCCATAACAACAGCTCTCCCTCATACATGAATAAAATTGGCAGAGCCGACCGTCATGGTTCTACCAAACTTTTCTATTCTATTGATTTGCGATTAAGTTGGACTTAAACCTAGCATGGCGCGCAGGGTAAAGATCACAAACAGAGATAATCCAACAAACATGCCAATCAGCGCGATCGCAGTGGTGGGACGCTTAAATAGGGGAGTCAATGGAGATATGGCGTTTAAGAAAATCCCCAAGACTATTGTAACGAAGTAGCGAGGGTAGCGAGAGACGTTTTCCCAGAAGCCATCAAACATTTGATTTATAAGCCTTGTCTAGCTGTTAAACTTTTTTTGCACTTGAATTACGTTTATTCTATAGCAATTTGAGATTGGTCATTGGAAAGTGAGTAGCGAGCAGTGAGTAGTGAGTAGTGGGAAGAAAAAGCTAATATCTAATGGCTGTGGCAACTGCTATCCGATCGTTGTTCATTTGTCATTTGATAATGGGAAGTCGTAAGTCGTAAATCGTAAGTTGGAATTAACTGATAACCTGGTCATTGGTCACTGATAACTAGTTGCTGGCAGAGGATCGCCAATAACTACTCACTACTCACTACTCACTTCTTTGAATGCTGCGTCAGTCACTCCAATTAAGTCTTCCGCGTCCGTTTTTAAAATGGGCGGGTGGTAAAAGTCAGTTGATTCCTCAATATGTGCCTTATTTTCCTCAAGATTTTGCTACGTACTACGAGCCATTTTTAGGAGGAGGGGCAGTATTTTTTTATTTGTACGGCAAATCTACAAAAAAGTTTCCAGGAGTTTTGACAGATATTAATTCCGAATTAGTTAATGTCTATTGTTGCGTGCGCGATCGCGTTGAAGAATTGATTGAGCTATTGGCACAACACCAAAAGAATCACAGTCAAGAGTATTATTATCGGATGCGATCGTGCGTTACTGGAACGCCTGTAGAAATGGCAGCGCGATTAATTTATTTAAATAAAACTTGTTTCAATGGTTTATACCGTGAAAACTCCAAAGGAGAATTTAACGTCCCAATGGGAAGATATAAAAATCCGACGATTTGTAATGCTGAGTTATTGCGTGTAGTTTCAGCTTCCCTGCAATCTGTAGAAATAGAAGTTAGACCTTTTGAGGCTGTTTTAGATTTTGCTAAGACAGCAGAAGATTTTGTTTACTTCGATCCACCTTATCATCCTCTCAGCAATACTAGTAATTTTACAGGCTATAGTCGTTACTCTTTTAACGAACAAGATCAAATTAGATTGAGGGATACATTTGCAGAAATAGCCCAGCGTGGTGTTAAAGTCATGCTTTCTAATTCTGACTGCCCATTCATTCGAGAGTTATACAAAGATTTTCGGATTCATGAAATTTTAGCAGCTAGAGCTATTAATTCTAAAGCTGAAAAGCGAGGCAAAATCACTGAATTATTAGTGATTTCATATTAAAGGTTATTATTAGCCCATGCAATGAAATCGGAGAGTGTGTGAACTGCTAATAGATTGCTGTTCATAGTGACTTGCGCGTTTAACCAAGCGATCGCTCCTGGTTTCATTCCTCCACCGTCAATTAACACAACAGCTGGCGCAGGATAGCAAGTTAGCACATTTAAGTTTACGTAAGGTAGTTTTTCATCAACTGAACCACCAGAGTGCTGCCATTTACACTCAATAATTAGACTAAAGGGAATTGTAAAAGACACAAAGCGACTGCTAGAAATACTGAATCTCAGCTTTACTGGGAACAATCCTTCTCAAGATAGAGGAATAAATCCCTTCTAGGGATAGAGCAGAGACACTACTGTCAGGGATTATACTGAATTTGTCTAAAGCAAAGTAATAATTAACACAAAAAATACTTGTAGGAGTTTTATTCAAATCTATGTCTAATCCAAATTCTGGTAGTAACTACAACCGCGAAGTGCGTCAAGATACTTATCGCGATGCCAATGGTAACACTCATACTAATGTGACGCGAACTACCGAAACAGATAATTCGTACCAACATGGTTACTTGCATGGTAAAGCTGCTGAACGCAGTTTACAAGAAAACACATCTGCCATTCGAGATAATGAAAATGCGTCACGGGGTTTGTTGTTAGGAATTTTACTAACGACAGTGGTGGCTTTTGCAGCCGGAACAGTCTGGTATTTAAATCAAAATCCGCCAGCACCGACAACACAACCCGTTCTCGTTCCCGTACCCAGCGATAGTCAAAATACAGAATCTTCTACAGTCGATCGCAGTTCGGAAAAACAAACGATAATTGAAAGAATTAAAGAAGTTCCAGTTCCAGTTCTGCAACCACCAGCATCTACTCCACAGCAAAACGAAAATACAACAGCTCCGGCTCCGACGCAGCCTGAAACTCAAGCAGAAACTAGTCAATCTCAGCAGAGTGACAGCAATATGACTGAATCTCAAGCACCGTCAAATAGTGGTGATTTCACCCGTCCCACTGAAGGTACATCAGGTGAAAATAATACAACTACTGGTGACAGTTCCGCTCAGTAATTAATTCGTAAGGTGGGCATTGCCCACCCTACAATTATTTTATAAGTCGACTTGATGAAAATGTTCGACTATAGGGAATGGGTCGTAGAAGTGGTGTAATAGTTTTTTCCATTGTTGATATTCAGCAGACTTTCTAAATCCGACTGTATGAGCTGCTAAATTTGTCCAGCGGACGAGTAATAAGTATTTCCCTTGCACTTCTATACATTTATGTAGTTCGTGAGATAAATATCCATTCATAGATGAAATAATAGTAGAAGCTTGCTTAAAAGCTAATTCAAACTCGGCTTCCATTCCAGATTTGACGTTCAGCATAACTGCCTCCAGAATCATAAAATACCTCCTAAGAAGCTAGCTAGGAATACAGTTTTTGTACTAGTTAGCATATATATAAGTGTTTGTAGATGAAGTATTTAGGGGGTAAGAATGCGGTTGAGTGCAGGGTGTCAAATTTCTTATGAAGTCAATGCGCCAACTCCACTAATTTTCATGCTTAGACCTCGCAGTGGATTTGGACAATGGGTAATGCGGGAAGAATATCTGATCGAACCCAGCGTACAAGTTGTAGAGTATACAGATAGTTATGGTAATTTGTGTCAAAGGATGGTAGCGCCTCCTGGTTCGTTTCGAGTACGGACAACAGCCTGGGTAGAAACGGCTGATAAAATAGATACTCAACCTGGTGCGCCATATGTGTTGGTACAGGATTTACCAGAAAGCACGCTGCAATTTCTTTTACCCAGCCGATACTGTCAAGCAGATTGTTTGGGAGATTTAGCGACTGAGATCGCTGGTAATGCTGCACCTGGGTACGATCAGGTGGAGGCGATTCGCAGTTGGATTCAGCAGAATATAGAATACAGATATGGTACGAGCGATGCTTCTACTTCCGCAGTGGATACAGCTAAGCAAGGAGTAGGAGTTTGCCGCGATTTTACTCATTTGGGTATTGCCTTAAGCCGTAGTTTAAATATTCCGGCACGAATGGTTGTAGGATATCTCTACGAGTTAGATCCGATGGATTTACATGCTTGGTTTGAGGCTTTTGTAGGTGGACGTTGGTATACATTTGATGCTACCCAAAAAGAACCACGGGGTAATAGAATTGCGATCGCCTATGGAAGAGATGCAGCAGATGTTGCCTTAGTCACTCAATTTGGTGCGGTTCAATTGAGCAATATGAAAGTTTGGGTAGATAAGATGGAAGAGTGAGGGCAAGAGGGGAAGTTTTCAATTAGATTAAGGTAATGCTAGGAGTGCAAGCAAGATATTATGGCTTGCCCCCTACTCCCTACTCCCTACTCCCCACTCCCTACATTCATGGAATGGAAAGAAATTGCTGGTAACTGGGTTTTAATACCCCAAAAGCAAATTGGCATCGTACACTTTTTAGGGGGTGCGTTTGTTGCTACTGCACCTCAACTGACCTATCGCTGGTTATTGGAACAACTAGCAGCCGAAAATTACGTAGTCATTGCTACACCATTTGTCAATACCCTAGATCATACCGCGATCGCCCGCTCGGTATTGAATGGTTTTGAAAACGCGACTGGACAACTTTATGCTAAATCTCTCATCCGTAGCCGCTATTTACCGATTTACGGTGTAGGGCATAGTATGGGCTGTAAACTCCATTTGTTGATCGGCAGTCTGTTCAACATCGAACGCGCTGGCAATATTCTTATTTCCTTTAATAACTATGCGGCACGGGATGCAATTCCTTTGGTACAGCAGTTGAACTTTAATCCAGGCTTTTCTGTCGAGTTTACTCCTTCACCCCTGGAAACCAATACTCTGCTTCAGACTCGGTATGAAGTTCGCCGCAACTTGGTAATCAAGTTTACGAATGATACGATCGATCAGTCTGAGGCTTTGGCAAAGTTACTGCATCAACGCTTTGCTGAGATGGCAACATTAAAAATCCTCAACGGTACTCATACCACGCCCTTAAGTCAAGATATTCAGTGGCAAACTGGTGCTAACTTCACACCTCTTGATGCAGTAGGACAGTGGTTTAAACAAGAATTCTCTCGCGATTTAAAACAGCTAAGACAGGCAATTGTGCAGTGGCTTAACCCTGTTTCTATGTTGTGATAATTGATACCATATAAATTGCGAAAATTTAATAATATTCAAGTATAAAATAGTACTAATAATGTCTGGTAGCAATCGCTCTATGCGAGGTCGCGACTGAAGTATAAGTGTTTTTTCCTAGTAGCGATCGCTGGCAAATTTCAGTCAAATCCAAATAATTGATTCTTGACCAAGTATCTCTCTAGTGATACATTTAAGAGAAAGATAGATTAGTATACAAAGTTAATTAAAATTCTTAACTGTATCTTTACCGAGCGATCGCAACAACAAAGTTTTGAGAGCTTTCTCTGACAAATATGCAAGAAACTCGTACGCTATCATAAAAAATAATTTTTAATCTGAAATCTTTTAAATCTGAAATCAATCTACGCGATCGCTCTTACTTATAGAGCGTTAGATTGCAAAAAAAATATATTTGTTTCAAAGATTTATTTTACAGAACCAAAATTCGTTTGGAAAATCTAGTAATTCAGCTATTTGAATTAAACCAAGGAGATAGAGCGTGAGTCAGTTTAATAGCACCAAGCGGTTGATAGCACCTAGCAGCAAAAATTTAACTGGACGAATAAAAACAGTTTTAAATGAGGGAAAACAGCTATTACCAAAGAGTTTTAAGCAGTCTGCTAAGCAAGTATTAAAACCTTTATTTATGCTGAAAACACGAGTTGAATTACTACAATCGGGAGTGCAACCTCTAGCAACAGGTTGGTTCCAGAGGGGGGTTAGCATTCATCGCGTTTATTTGGATTGGTTTATCCAAAAATTTGCTGCGGATATTAAAGGAAATTGTCTAGAATTTCAAGACGATAATTACACCTCTCATTTTGGAGATAGGATTGATAAGTTAGATATTTTGAATAAAGATTATATTCCAAATGCAACAATTGTTGCCGATTTGACACAGCCTAATGAGATTCCTAGCGATACTTATGACTGCATTATTTGCACTTATGTTTTACATATGATCGCAGAGCCAGAGAAAATGATTTCAGAGTTGTATCGCATCTTGAAACCAGGCGGCGTATTACTGGTTGCCGTACCGGATATTACTATTAGTTATCCTATTTATCTTGAATACTGGCGCTTTACAGCTCGCGGGTTACATTACCTTCTCAACAAGTCTTTTGCTACAGAAAAAATTACAGTTCAAACTTATGGCAATTCTCTCGTAGCTGCTGGAGAACTACGCGGAATGGTAGCTTTTGATTTTACGCAGGCAAAGTTAGCACATAACGATCCGCGCTTCCCGTTAATTGTGTGTGCTAGGGCAGTCAAATCAGAGGAATAATATAGAAATTGCGATCGCTACAGGTAAGATTGCCAATCTTTCTATTGATAGTTACAAAACAGTTTGCTTTGCTAATTGACGAATTGACGATAAATTTTTAACCCAAACTGCGATTTGTCCCTGTCACGACTGCAATTTTTTTGACTTCATTCCTTTTTTTCTATTACCTGTTCTGGCTTAGAAATTCCCAGTACTACACAAGGAAGATTTGTACTCAACTGCCGGATGACTAAACTATCTTGAGAACGACACCCCAATAAGAGTAAATCTGCTGTTTCAGTCTCTACGATCTTTTCGAGTTCCGCAGCTAAAGAACCGAATCGCAAATGAGCCACGAACGTATCTTTCCACGCTTCATCAGCTAGACACCGCGCTTGCCACAAAATTTGATCGGCTTGTGCTAACAAGACTGTTTTAGATTTAGTTGCCAGTGCTTGAGTTCCAGAGTGAGTAGCAACAGATATAGATTTTTTTTGCCACTGACGAACAGCTTTAGGGGAGCTATAGATTTTAGTTAGCAGCTCTATTTGTACGTCATCTAAGACATAAACAACGTGAATTGTCACTCGATTTTGAGTTGCTAAGCGAGTTTGATGAGCAATTAGTAAAGCCAAGTCTAATGCTACTTGACTATCAGGAGAACCGTCATAACCAACAACTAAATTTAGCGATCGCTCGGATGTATTTTTCTGTTGATTCTGAGCTGAGGATGGCGTTGGTATCCGCAGTATGAGGTTTTGTACGTCTTGACCCAAGGCATTTTGCAGCCGCGCTAGGATGAGTTTGAGGTTCATAGTCTAAAAGTGAGTAGTGAGTAGTGAGTAGTGAGTGGGGAGGAGAAGAGATTGTAGTTATATTCTTCTGTCTCCTGTCTTCTGATAACTGACAAATGACAAATGATAAATTATTCGTCTTGAGTGAAATAGCGATCGAGAAAATCTAAGGCGCGATCGCGCAGTTCCATGTATTCTGTTGAATGTCGCATCGCATAGCGATCGCGAGGATGGGGAAAAGGAACGTCGATAATTTCACCAATTTTAGCGTTAGGTCCATTAGTCATTAAAACGATGCGATCGGACATATAAATTGCCTCTTCTACATCGTGGGTAATCATCATCACTGCCTGCCGCTGGTGTTCCCAAATATCTAAGACTTGTCTTTGTAATTTACCGCGCGTTAGGGCATCTAATGCGCCAAAGGGTTCGTCCATTAATAGCATTTTCGGACGAGTTGCTAAGGCTCTAGCAATCCCGACTCGCTGTTTCATCCCTCCCGAAATTTCATCAGGGTACTTATCTGCTGCCGCTGTTAAATTCACCATTGCTAAGTGTTCGTTAACAATGCTAATCTTTTCGGCACGGCTAACGTTTTTGACGACTTCATCTACTGCGAGCCTAACATTTTCTCTTACTGTTAACCACGGTAAAAGGGAATATTGTTGAAACACCATCATTCTTTCTGCGCCAGGTTTGCGAATTTCTTTTCCTTCTAGTCTTACCGATCCGGTAGTAGCTTTTTCTAAACCAGCGACAATTTTCAGTAAAGTAGATTTACCGCAACCAGAGTGACCGATTACAGAAATATACTCATCTTCTGCAATGGTTAGATCGATACCATCTAAAACGACAAATTCACTCCCATTAGGATTACGGTAAGACTTCACGAGATTTTGAATTTCTAAAAAGTTACGAGGATTATAGTTAAGCTCGCTTTGGTTAGGATGAAAACTTGTGGATTTGGTCATAAAAACTCCGTTTTTGGTAATGGGTAATGGGTAATGGGTGATTTACAATGCCGATTCCCAACTACCATCAACTAGATAAGAAGAAAGATTTGGGACGATTTGCTCTAATTTCAAAACTGTTGAGATAACCGACTGGATCGCTAGGGTCGAAAGCTTTTTTGTCAAGAAAAGCCGTAGCTGGTTCTACCTTGTAATCTTCTTTGGGGCATTTAATCCCCATCTCTGCTGCTATTTCGCGATATAAATCAGTTCTCCAAGCTTTTTGGGCTATAGCTTCGGCATTTTTGGGAACTTCGGGTATTTGTCCCCACCGTACCGATTGAGTCATCAACCACAGGCTTTGAGATTGCCACAAAAAAGTAGAATGGTCGTTCGGCATTGTGGCAAGGTGAGCCGGATAATCGAAAAAGATTGTTGTTTCTGGTGCTTTAACAATTCGTTTTTCGCCATCGAAACCACCATAGTTGTATTCCCCAACGATCGCCGCCCGTGTTAATTTCGGTTTAGCCGCAGTAAAGGAACGTTGTGAGATAACTTTAGCAACTTCTTCTTTATTTTCCGGTCTACCACAATACTGACAGGCTTCAATCATTGCCTTAACTAGCGATCGATAAGTTCTTGGGTAGTTGGTAATAAAGCTTTCCATCACCCCTAGCAATCGATCTGGGTGTCCTTGCCACACTTCTCTACCTTGGGCAAAGGTAAAACCGATACCCTCATTCCCAGTAATGGCACGAGTGTTCCAAGGTTCAGCAACCATATACGCTTGCATCGCCCCAATTCGCACGTTCGTCACCATCTGGGGTGGAGGAATGATAATAATCCGAAACTCTTTGGTAGGGTCAACACCCGCCGCCGCCGAGAGGTAGCGGACGAAATATTCGTAGATTGCAGAACTTAACACGACTGCCCAGACTCGCTTTTCTGGGGCAAGTTTGTCAAAATAGTTGCGAAAATCGCGTCCGAACTCTTCTAAATTGCCGTTGTACTCCTGCCAGGGACGCAAACCCGCATCCCACATGGCGCGGTTCATAGTCATAGCGTTGCCATGGCGGTGGATTGTCATTGCAGCACATAGGGGAGCATGACGCGCGCCTTCTGCCCCTGTCCTGGCGTTGGTGACAGCACCGCTGACAACGGGGGCAGCATCGGTACGTCCGAAGATGATGCCATCTCGCGAAGTTCCCCAACTAGCTTCGCGGTTGAGTTTGACATTTAGCCCGTATTTGCGAAAAAATCCTTTCTGCCAAGCGATCGCAAATGGGGCGCAGTCGTTAACTGGTACGTAACCTACAGTCAGGTTTGGTTTTTCTAAGGTTTGCGGATCGATGATTTGTTCGATGGCTGCGGCTTCTGCTGTTAGTCCTGTAGCACTTCTATCGCCGCTAATCGCACAGCCAGCCAGCGACATTTCCGCCGCTGTCGCGCCTATTCCAGATAAAAATTCGCGTCGCGTCCAGTTGTTCATGATTATTTGTTATTGGTCATTTGTTATTTGTCATTTGCAAAATTGCAAACAACCAAAATAATTCTTATTCATTCCCTAGCCCCTGGTTCCTCTAGCCCCTTCTTACGCAGGGCGGCGATGAGTGACTAAAGATTCAATTTTGGCAACGGCAAAGTCTAATAGTAAACCTGTTAAACCAATTACTAAGACTGCCAAGAACACAGAACTGAGATTGAGACGACTCCATTCATCCCAGACAAAAAAGCCAATGCCAATACCACCTGTTAGCATTTCTACGGCGACAATTACTAGCCACGCAATACCTAAACTAATCCGCAAACCCGTAAAAATATAAGGCAAACTGGCAGGCAAAATAATTTTAGTAATTTGTCTCCAGCGAGGCATTTCTAGTACTCTAGCTACATTGATATAGTCTTTAGATACGTTAGAAACACCCAAGGCTGTATTAATAATTGTGGGCCATAGAGAAGTAATGAATATTACAAAAATTGCCGATGGATCTGCCAAGTTAAAAATAGCTAAAGCGATCGGCAACCATGCCAAAGGCGATACGGGTTTGAAAATTTGAATGATAGGATTGAGCGCCATCATTGCTGGCTTTGACATCCCAATCAAAAAACCAACAGGAATGGCTACTACTGCACCTAAAGTAAATCCAATTAATACCCGTCTCAGACTTGCCAGTAGCAACCACCCAATACCTAAATCGCCTGGACCGCGTTGGTAAAATGGGTTGAGAATATAGTCTAAATTCGCTACGAGTGCTTGTGGCGGGGTAGGCATTAATTCAGGATTGACAAGGGCGGATCGCCCACCACAAAATAATAATGCCTAAAAACCCAGCCGCGGGTAACAGAACAACATCCCTAATAACAATCGGTCTAATCCTTTTCCACGCAGCTTGTCCGGCTACTGCTAGAGTAGCAAGATTTAATTGAAATATCACTTTGATACTCCTCAGAATCGATCGCGGGTACAAAAAACGAGCAGTACCAGATAGGATTACTGATGAGTTCAAAACATTAACAAAGAATGCTTGCTCTTCAGTCTCCTCTCAATGCCTACGAAGTTAGCTGACGGGCTAGGACTGAGAGATGCCCCTCTTAAAAAAGATAAGCCCCTGAATATTGGTTCCTCCGCTCCAGTCTCATCTATACACAGATGAACGGCTAGATTAGGCTGACATACTCTAATCGTTACTAAGATAGCATTGCTATTTCTTTGTCGTCAATCATCCTGTAGATATAGGTATTTGTTGGGCAAATAATTGGTAATGGGTAATTGGTAATGGGTAATTGGTAATCGGTAAACAATCACTTAATGATTGATGATATTTGAGGGAGTAAAGAGCAGCCTACAAATGACCAATAACCAATGACAAATAACAAATTAAATTAAAAATCGAATTGTGACGTAGATTGCAGCCGTTACGAGTTGTACTGCCATCACGGGTAAACCATATTTAAGAAAGGTTTTAAATGATATCCGTCGTCCGTGTTGTTCGGCAATTCCGGCAGCTACTATGTTAGAAGAAGCCCCAACTAAGGTTCCATTTCCGCCTAGTGTTGCACCAAACATCATCGCGTAAAATAGAGGTAATACTTCTGGTGGTAAATCTCCTGTAAAGCTTTTTTCTAAAATTGCTGGTGATGCTAATCCAATATTGACTACGTACTGTTTCAGTAGTGGAACCATTGCCACAACTAAAGGAATATTGGGCACGACGCTAGAGACTATGCCGACAAAAAAGAGTAACGCGATCGAGCCTAAAGCAATATTTTTACCCAAAATTACTGCTAGTACGCTAGAAAGACTTGTAACAACTCCTGTTTTTTCTAGTCCACCAATTAACACAAAAATGGACATGAAGAAAATTAGCGTACTCCAATCAACATCTCGTAAAATATTATTAACAGTATCAATTTTGCTGTGATGCGACAATAGCAAAGCTAAAGCTGCGCCTAATAAAGCTACCGCAGCAGGCGAGATAGGAATAGGTAGCATTTCGCCGATAACAAAAAATACTAAAACGCCAGCGATTAAAATAAATCCTAGAGTCAAAACTTGAGGATGATTGATTTTAGGGTGGGGAAGATGTTCTAAATCTTCTAGATCTTTATGCCAAATTTTGCTAAACAAAAATGGTAGCATTGCAACCACTATAATAACTGCGATCGCTCCACCTAAGCTGAGCCGCATCAGGTAATCAATAAAGCTGATGTTAACGGCATCTCCCACTATAAATGTAGCCGGATCTCCTACTAATGTCAGCAATCCCGCACTATTTGCTACAAACACCATTAAAATTAGCAGCGGCACAAAGTTTACTCCTACTTCTTCTGCAATGGGTGGAATTAAAGGTGCTAATAGCATGACAGTTGTAGCATTGGGCAAAAACGCGCAAATTGGGGTAGTAATTGCCACAATTCCCAGTAGTAAACGCTTACCTTGTCCTTTAGCTAAAATGACAATTTGGGTAGCTAAGTAATCAAAAATTTTGGTAGGTTCAAAAGCTCTAACCAAGACCATTACACCAAAAAATAAAGCGATGGTAGAGTAGCTATTGCCGATATATCCAATCGCTTCATTTAATGTCAAAACATTAGTAAAAACTAGAATTAATGCTCCTAAAAATGCGGCAATAGTCAAGTGTATCCATTCTGTCATTACGAAAAAAATGACACAAAGGAAAGTAATAGTGCTAACGATCGCCTGCCAGTTTTCCATATGTTTGCTACTGGATTGGATAACGGTTATAAATAATTAAAAACCAAAAACTAAAAATTACGATTTGAGCCAAAGCTATAGAACTTTACGGCGATGCTAACATCGACTGCACTCGATGCTTTTTAATTACTAGTTACCAACGATTAATGCAACGAGGCGATCGCGTTTGGTTGCGATTCTAAAACTATAGCAGTCCTATCCGATTGGGGAATCCTAAGTTTATGAGGGCGATCGCTGCCCCCCCGATCGTTCATCAAGGCAATATGCCTTATTTTTGCAGGCGATTTTTGCTGAATTTTCATCTGCTTTTCAGTCTCTTCAAGTGCAGGTACAACAGGCTTGACAGTACTAGCCTTGGAAACTAAGTCAAGCAGAACATTATTGACAATGTTGCTTACTTCAGTCTCCTCTCAATGCCTACGGAGTTAGCTGACGGGCTAGAACTGAGAGATGTTCTTCACAAAGATAAGCCCCAATTTTTGGTTCCTCCGCTCCAGCGATACTAACGAGACAAGCTCCTCAACTCATACAACACTGGATTAGGCTAACTGTATTTCAAACTCTTGAAAAGCAATTTAGCACTTCCTACTCAAATTCGTCAAATTTCTGAGGCAGCGTCAAATTTTTGGAGTAAGATATTACAGCGATCGGCATAAAATTCTCAATGCATGAATTGAAAATTTGTGGTTGCTAAAAAGCTGCTGAGTCAACCCACAGGGCAGGAGTGCAGGTTGACTATCTTAACATCGCTTTAGAGGAGCGAGCGATAGAGTAGTTTCACCATCTAGCAAGTTCTCATAAACTAAAGATCGCCTCGTTGTCTACTCCGTTCCGTACTTGAAGTGATGCAAGATTTCAGCCAACTGCTGCTCGATAAAAGCGATACGATTGTAGAAACCTGGATTGCAGCTATTCGCGCTGATAACCAAATTGAAACAGCTAACGATCTGCCGTATAAGGCTTTGCAAGACAGCATACCGCGCGTGATTAAGGCTATGGCAACAGTGCTGTCTCAGTCACAAGACAGCGATTTGACGACACTCGTAGAGGTGAGCTTAGAACACGGCATTATCAGAGCGGAACAGGGCTTTGAAGCAGCGGAAATTGCGCGAGAGTATCGAATTTTACGTTATATTATCTTCTCTAGCCTTGAGGCAAGCTTACAGAACAGTTCAGCATCCGAGGTGATTCGTACTTTTCGGTTAATCGATACAGTCATTGATGAAGCGATCGCCCGTTGCTTTAAAAGCTACACCGAGCAACGACTGGCAGAACTACGACAGTTGCAAAGCCAACTAGCACTCAATAACCAAGAATTGACGCGCTTGTTACGGGCAAATCAAGAGAATATGTCTTACATGGCACACGAATTGAAGACTCCGCTAACTGCAATTATTGGCTATGCCGATTTGTTTTTACGCCTACAGCGTCAAAAAAATATTGAAGTGAAAGACAGCTACGCCAACATAGAATATATCGAGCGGGTGCTAAGCAGTGGCAGACATCTACTACATTCGCTCAACGATGCTTTAGAAATCTCGCGGTACGAAGCAGGGCAAATGCAGCTACAGCCTGCAACGGTTGAGATTCGCGAATTAGTGAGCGATGTTATCGCCACAATGCAACCTGCTGCCCGCGCCAAGGAACTCAAATTGTTACTCGATTTAACATCTGCCCCAGAAGAAGTTGTCACGGACTCTTTACGATTACAACAAATCCTGACAAATTTAGTCAGTAACGCTATCCGCTATACGCTAACTGGAAAGATTGAGGTGAAATGTTGCGCCCTCGATCGCGAACGCTGGGCGATCGCAGTTACCGATACGGGCATAGGAATTGCACCAGAAGCACAACAAAAGGTATTCGAGCCTTACTTTCAAGCCGGAACCATTTCCGTGTCCGATAGCACGGGTTTGGGGCTGGCGATCGTCTCGCGTTTAGTCAAGTTATTGCAAGGGAAAATTGAATTAGTTTCTCAAGTTAAAGTTGGCTCGACATTTACAGTGAGTTTTCCACTCAAAGTCAAGATAAATTTATAATTTTTATAATCGATCGAGCATAAATTGTCATTGACCGATCGCTTGGGCTGAAACAATATTTAGTTGTACTATTTCTTTCAAACTCCGCTATAGACGTTAGCGAAGCTTAACGAAGTTATCCCCCAGCCTCCCTTAAAAAGGGCGGTGAAAGAGTCGGATTTAGTGCAGCGATCTACAGAAACGATCTCGCTGGTCATTGGTTAAGAAATATTAGAAAATTACTAAATCTTTCTATTACTAATTCTAAATCATCCAAAAAAGTTTTAGTTTTTAAGTTGATAATTGCCTTCGCAAAAGCGCGATGATGTTTGGTTATGGGTGCAGCTATGAAAGGGCGCTCTACTTGCTCAAGAGTAGAGCTTATTCTAATTGACTAGTTTGCTATAGAAAAGCATGAGGAATTAGCAGCATGAAACTTGCTCGTGGTTATTTATCTTTTGGACTCGTTTTACTTTTGCAAACAATCTGGCTAGCTCCCGCAAGTTCAGAACAAGTAAAATTGCCTGACTCAAAACTGAAATTAGAGCGATCGCAGCAACTAATAGCGAGAAAAATAGCATTAACATCAGGGACAAAAATTCAACTAGAACTGGCGCAAGAACTCAGCTCAAAAACAGCGCAAGAAGGAGATATTGTAGTTTATTATGCAGCAGAAGATATTCTCTCACCAGCCAAAGAGATTTTAATTAGAAAAGGAGCGCGGGCTACTGGGAAAGTAACTGAAGCAAAACGCGCTCGAATGTTTGGTAAAAAAGGGCACTTGAACTTTACTGTAGAAGAAATTGTTGCAGTAGATGGGACTAAAATCCCACTGCGATCGACAGTGGAAAAAAATGGCAATGGTCGCGGGGCAACAATGGTAGCAGTGGCAGCACTTGTCAGCGTATTTGGCGTATTTATCAAAGGTAAAAACGTCACCGTAAAATCAGGGACGTTGGTAGAAGCTTACGTAGATTACGATACTGTAGTTGAGACAGCCAGCCGCCCGATATAAGCAGAGTCTTTCTCTTTTTCCAGCCCCTAGCCCTTAGCCTCCTTCATTGATATGCTAGAAAGCTGGAAGCTCAAAGATGAGAAACTATGTCCGCGCCATCTACTGCAACCGTGACAACTTTTCCCTTAACTGCTGTTGTGGGGCAAGAAGCCATCAAAATAGCACTGCTGCTAGCAGCCGTCGATCCTGGTTTGGGGGGAGTGGCGATCGCGGGTCGTCGCGGTACGGCAAAATCAGTCATGGCGCGTGCCATTCATACCCTCTTGCCACCAATTGAAGTTGTCAAAGGTTCTTTTTGTAACTGCGATCCCCATCGTCCTGAAGCATGGGATGACGAATTAAGTAGAGACGTTACATGTAACGTCTCTACAGAAGTCATTCCCGCGCCATTCGTCCAAATTCCCTTGGGAGTGACAGAAGACCGACTTTTAGGTTCGGTAGACGTAGAACAATCGGTTAAACAGGGAGCAACCGTATTTCAACCAGGACTGCTGGCGCTTGCCCATCGCGGCGTGTTGTATGTCGATGAAATTAACTTACTCGACGACAGTATCAGCAACCAACTGCTGACGGTTTTAACTGAAGGGCGCAACCAAATCGAACGAGAAGGAATTAGTTTTGGGCATCCTTGCCAGCCTTTATTTATCGCTACGTATAACCCAGAAGAAGGAGCGTTACGAGAACACTTACTCGATCGCATTGCGATCGCCCTTTCTGCCGATGGCGTGTTAGGCATAGACGAACGAGTCCAAGCAGTAGAACAGGCGATCGCTTACACCACCTCCCCGCAGCAGTTTCTCCAGCAATACGCTGAAGATCTGGACAACCTCAAAACTCAGATCGTGTTGGCGCGAGAGTGGCTCAAAGATGTACAGATTACCTACGATCAAATTGCCTACCTAGTAGATGAAGCAGTACGCGCCAGAGTCCAGGGACACCGCGCCGAACTCTACGCCGTGCGCGTCGCCAAAGCCGCCGCCGCTTTGGAAGGTAGAACCACAGTGACAGCCGAAGATCTACGCCGTGCCGTAGAATTGGTCATCGTCCCTAGGGCGACGGTAGTACAGACTCCACCGGAACAACCACCACCACCGCCACCACCGCAACAAAACCAAGACGAACCTGAAGACGAGTCTAACCAGGAACAGGAAGAGCAAGAAGAAAAAGACGAGCAGGAACAACCTGAGAACGAGCAAACACCACCCAACATTCCCGAAGAATTTGTCTTTGATGCCGAAGGAGTCATGCTCGACGATAGCTTGCTCTACTTCGCGCAGATGGCACAACGGCGAGGTAAATCCGGCAGTCGCAGCTTAATTTTCTCTGAGGATCGAGGGCGTTACGTCAAGCCAATGTTACCTAAAGGTCCCGTACGGCGGATTGCAGTTGATGCCACGTTAAGGGCAGCTGCACCGTATCAGAAGGCAAGGCGCGAAAGATTTGGGAGACAAGGAAGACAAGGGGGACAAGGGGAAGCAGCTACCAACTACCAATTACCAATTACCAATTACCCACAAAAAAAAGTATTCGTCGAACAAGCAGATATTCGCTCGAAGCGTCTCGTCCGCAAAGCGGGAGCGTTGATCGTGTTTGTCGTTGATGCTTCTGGTTCGATGGCATTGAATCGGATGCAATCGGCGAAGGGAGCAGTTTTTCAGCTATTGACAGAAGCATATGAAAACCGCGACCAAGTGGCGCTGATTCCGTTTCGCGGCGAACAGGCAGACGTATTATTGCCTCCCACTCGTTCGATCGCCCTTGCTCGTAAGCGGTTGGAGCTGTTGCCTTGCGGCGGTGGTTCGCCCCTTGCACATGGCTTAACGCAAGCAGTAAGGGTGGGCATCAATGCTCAAATGGGTGGAGATATCGGACAGGTAGTAATTGTGGCAATTACCGACGGACGAGGAAATATTCCCTTGGCGCGATCGCTGGGCGAACCTTTACCAGAGGGAGAAAAACCCGATATTAAAACAGAATTGCTAGAAATCGCTGCCAGAATTCGCGGACTGGGGATACAACTGTTAGTTATCGATACGGAGAATAAATTTATCTCTACGGGTTTTGCCAAAGAACTAGCCCAAACTGCGGGAGGCAAATACTACCATCTACCCAAAGCCACCGACTCCGCGATCGCGGGTGTCGCTAAAAGTGCGATTAATGCTATGAGAGGGGCTGGGGGCTAGGGAATGAATTTAGCAGTCAAAATTAATTGTGAATTGTGAATTGACCAATTGTGAATCGTGGGTTTTATTCCCTCATCCTTCCCCTAGCCCCTAGTCCCTAGCCTCTAGCCCCTCATTTTTAACTAGATTTAACTTCCAGCTGCTAGCAATCCAGATATATTAAGAGGATTGTGGAGCTATTTGTGGCTGCTTATGTATAAAGTACGCGACCCAGCTACCAAGTATGCCATGTATGTAGCTACGGCAGTCTTGGTAATGGGTTCGATCGTGACGCTCGTGAGAAACGGGATACGAAGTCTTACCGATATTACTTTCTGGTTGGGTTTATACGGTTGGCTGGCTGCTGGAATAGTTGTCGGCTACTTGGTTTATCTAGGGCTGCGACTGCTGGGCTGGCGCTCCTTAGAGGAGACAGAGCTAAATGCGACGGATAACCTGGGAGCGATTTCTGGAGCGATTGGTACAGGGAGAACTGAAAGGGAAACTGGGGCGATCGCCACTCGCCTTAAAGTCTCGGCAGGAGAACTCCCCGCTTGGGAAGTTGCCGATTTACCCGTACCGCCACCGTTCAATTTCAATAATGCGATCGCAGTGATTGGACCTGGTGCAATTCTTTTAGGAACTTCGATTGGTAGCGGCGAATGGCTGCTGGGTCCAGCGGTGACGGCTCAGTATGGTGGTTTCATGCTGTGGATTGCCACGACTTCGATTATTCTCCAAGTTGTCATGAATATGGAATTTCTCCGCTACACCCTGTATACGGGCGAACCGATCTATACGGGTTTTATGCGGACTAAGCCAGGCCCTCGGTTCTGGGCAATTTTTTATGCCGTTCTAGCGTTTTTACAACTAGGATGGCCTGGTTGGGCTTCCTCGGCAGCTACGGCTCTAACTGCGATGTTTATTGGCAACATTCCAGGACCGGAACACGCAGAGACGATTAAAGCCTTCGGTTTATTCTGGTTTCTGTCCACGGTGGCGATCGTGGCTTTTGGAGCCAAAATCGAGCGCACGATGGAAGTTGTACAATGGTTTTTCGTCGGGGCAATTCTCCTATTCTTAATTGTCATTGCCATAGGTTTTACGGCTCCCGATACCTGGGGTCGAGCAGTAACGGGTTTTCTCCGCTTCGGCACAATTCCGCCTAACGTTGATTGGGTCAAGGTGGGGGGCTTTGCTGCTTTTGCTGGCGCGGGAGGAGTTTTAAATGGGACGCTGAGTAACTGGTATCGCGATAAGGGATTGGGCATGGGGGGTGTAGTGGGATACATTCCAGCACTGATTGGCGGTCGCCGCATGTCTCTCACTCCCACTGGCAAAGTTTTTCCTCTCACTACTGAAAACAGGCGGCGTTGGCGCGAATGGTGGAAGTATGCAGTTGCCGATCAATATGGCGTGTGGGTGCTGGGATGCTTCTTGGGTATGGGACTGCCAGCCTTGCTGACTTTGCAGTTTATTCCGCCTGGAACTCAGTTTGATAACCAATTCGCGATCGCGGTCTATCAAGCTCAATACCTATCGCGGGAAGATACCACGAGCATTATGTGGTTTATTACTCTGTTGGTAGGGTTTTGGATTCTCTACAGTACCCAACTTGGCATCACCGATGTCTTTGCCCGTATGGTTACAGATATGGTGTGGTCTGGTAGCAGCCATATTCGCGCTTGGCGAGGGGGAGATATTCGCTTTGTTTACTACAGCATTCTATCTTTATTTACTTTGTGGGGAGTATTTATTTTATTATCAGGGATCGAGCCTTTTTTCCTGATTCTCCTGAGTGCGAACATCGCCGGTTTAAATTTTGTTTTTTTGGGCTTGCACGCCCTGTACGTTAATCGCAAATTCCTTCCTGCTGAATTACGATCGCCTTTATGGAGAGAGGCAATCGTTTTACTTGCAGTAGTGTTTTTTGGTTTTTTCTTCTACCAAGCCTTACCGAGTATTATCGGACAGTTTGCCCAAGGAGGATAGCATATTTTTCTTAACTAAGTAGATCTATTTTGCTTGAGTTAAAGTCGATCCTTCACAAATGGGAAACACCATGACCCAAATCAACTCTACCAGAGTCGTTTGTCCCCAATGCGGTTACGACGACAACCCTGCTACAGCTAGCCACTGCCTTAACTGTAACTCTCGCCTAGGTAGTCAATCTCTCGATCCTGGCGATCGCGATGCTTCGTCTAGGCGGGGTGGTATTCCTTGGTCGGTCATACCCTTAGCAGGACTGCTATTAGTCACTTTAGGGCTATTTTTCCTCTGGCGCAGCAATCAATCGCCAATGCCTCCTGCACCCCAACCGCTAGCATCCCAAGCTAACGATCCCCTGCATGACTGGCAGCCCCATAACTTTTTGCGGGATGTCCCTAATGTTCCAGAAGGAGTTTTTCTTTATGGCGGTGCTATGGCTTCAGCTGCCCTGCGCTCTAAGAGCATACAGAGTGAAATCACCCGCGCCCATCCAGAATTTCGCCTGCTTTATACCGATCCGCTCAACGTTCCCCCTGACTCAGGCAAGGGCATCGAAATGACTGCTAGCGGAGAAATCAGCTTTTCCGAATCTTTTCGACCCATTAGCCAATCGGAATACAATATAGTGCGATCGCGCGGTTATACGCTCAAACAAGTTCCCGTGGCGCTGGGAGGTATTGCCTTCTACAGCCATCCAGGGGTGAAGTTGCCAGGTATATCCTTGGGTCAAATACAGCAGATTTACAGTGGCAAGATTACTAACTGGCGACAACTAGGCGGACCCAATCTACCGATTGTCCCCGTCAGTCAAGACCCTGATGCTAAAGCGTCTACCAGTTTTCTGTTGCAAGGAATGCCGAGTTCCGAACGGCGTTTTGGCAAAAATGTCCAAATCGTCCGCGATACTACTACTGCAATTCGTAAAGTTGCAGCAATTCCAGGCGGCTTCGGTTACGGCGCTCAGGCTTTAGTGGTCGGTCAGCAGACAATTAAAGCACTAGCTTTAGCTCCAGGGCGATCGCGTAACTACATTCCAGCAGCAACCGCCGATGGTACGGTGAACAAACAAGCACTACTAGATGGCTCTTATCCCCTGATTCGTCGGATCTTTGTGGTCTATCGCGAGGATGGCAGTTTAGACGAAATTGCCGGAAGAGCTTACGCTAACCTGCTGCTATCAACAGAAGGTCAAAAATTAGTAGATCGAGCAGGTTATTTGCCGATTCGGTGAGTAGTGAGTAGTGTAGAAAGGTTGTGGGGTGTGGGGTGTAGTGTTTTAATTACGACTTACGACTTCTTACCCTAGCCCTAGCCCCTCTAAAATTTAGGCAGATAAAATTAGGTGCTTTACATTATGTCGTCGCAAAATCATCCTTTACCCCGTTTGCTTCTTGCCTTTGTGGCTGGATTTTTGTCGGTCTTGCTATTTCATCAACTGGCACTATTGTTATTACACAGTATTGGTTTTGCGCCCGCTAAACTAACTGCTTATGCCATGAACGCAACACAACCCTTCGGCATTCCCCGCGTCTGGTCGCTGGCGTTTTGGGGCGGCGTTTGGGGGGTCATGTTAGTTCTATTTGTCTCCTTTTTTCGGCGTGGCATGGGAATTTGGGGAACGACACTGCTTTTTGGTGCGATCGCACCTAGCCTTGTCAACTGGTTTATCGTTATGCCCTTAAGAGGCGAACCTGTCGGCGGTGGCTGGCAACCCAACGGTATTGTTACGGCTTTGATTCTGAATGGCATTTGGGGTTTAGGCACAATTTTGCTCTATCGCTTAATTTCCCTGGGTTTATTCGGTCGCAAGCGACGCAGCACCGATGGTATAGACCGAGGAGAAAGAGAGAGAATTCGTCATTAGAATCAGCGTCGGGTGTGGGGTGTGGGGTGTGGGGTGTGGGGTGTGGGGTGTGGGGAGCTGGTGTGCAGGTGGGCAGGTGGGCAGAGGAGATTAAATTCTTCTGACTTCTGACTTCTGACTCCTGACTCCTTTCTACTGATAACTGATAACTGATAACTGATAACTGATAGCTAATTATTTTTTTGGTCAAAACCCAAATAACCCCGTGGCGTAATTATCCAATCGGCATAGGTACGAGTACTGGAATTGCCTATTAGTACTGTAGAAAGCATATCGACTGGAAAATCGAGTAATTTTTTTAATGTTGTCAGGTGAATTTGTTCGTCTGGACGGTAAGCCGCACGGACGATCGCCACTGGAGTACTGGGGTCGCGGTATTGTAAAAAAATATCTCTGGCTGTTTGGAGCTGTTGGATGCGAGATTGCGATCGCGGGTTATAAATTGCCGTGACAAAATCAGCCATTGCTGCGGCAACTAATCGCTTTTCAATGACTTCCCAAGGTGTTAATAAGTCGCTGAGACTGATAGCACAAAAATCGTGCATCAAAGGCGTACCGACGCGGGCAGCGGCGGCTTGCAGTGCCGTAATCCCAGGAAAAACTTCCACTTGGGGCGTTTTTCCATCCCAGCCTTCAGCTTGCAATTCTTCCATTACTAACCCTGCCATGCCATAGATGCCGCAGTCTCCCGAAGAGACTACAGCTACTGTCAATCCCCACTGGGCGAGTTGAATTGCTCTTTGGGCGCGTTGTCTTTCTTGGGTGATGGGTAGAGTTTCAATAATTTGCTGGGGTTGCAGCAATGAGGCGATTAATTCTATATACAGGGAGTAACCGACGATCGCATCAGCCGTGGCGATCGCACTTTGGGCAGCTGGTGTGATTTGTTCGATCGCACCTGGGCCTGTTCCTACTAAAAGTAGTTTACCAGTGCGACCCGTGTACTCAAGTTCGGATTGGGCAATTGCGATCGTGACTGCACCTGTATGAGGGGGAGTGGGGAGTGGGGAGTAGGGAGTGGGGGTGTTAGGTTTGAATATTTGTTTGGGAACTAATAAATCAGGTGTCGCGCCAAGACGCAAAGGCGCTAAGGGTTCTTTGTGGCTTTGTACCTTTGTGTGAGGTAAATCTAAACAAGCACGTAAAGCCGCAGCTTCGGCGACGCTGGGAGTACCGACTTCTCTTTCTACGACTGGGGAAGGGTTGGGGACGGAAATGGAACGTAAGCTTTCGGCGGAAAACGTGCGTAGGGGAAAATTGTAGGCGCGGCACAATTCTACTAGTCCGACTTCCGAAGCTTTAATGTCAATCGTAGCAATCCCCGCGATCGCACCTTGGGCGAGTTGGTTCTCTCGGCAGACTTGCCCAATTGCAGTTTCAATTAGTTCTCTTGAGGTTCCTCGTTCGCAACCAATTCCTACCCATAAGACGCGGGGATGCCAATAAACTTGGGGGTGTGGGGTGTGGGGTGTGGGGTGTGGGGTATGGGGGGTAATCCAAATTTTTGCTTTTGGGGTTGGGGAGTCTGTACAACTTAAATCTGTACGACTGAAATCTGCAAAACTCAAATTTGACTGCCGAACGCTAGCTGTCGTTTGCCACAGGGTAGAACCAGCCTCTTGAATCGCTTGTACTGATTCGCCACGGACTATGGCTGCACTAACTCCCGTCCAATCTCCTTCGCCTTTGTACCAACCAAAGGGAACGCCAAGTAGATCGACTGCGGGTAATCCTAAACTGGTAGAAGCACTGGTTAAGATTGGGGTTGCGCCGATGAGGTGGGCAATTAACTTTGTTAGCTTATCAGCCCCACCTTGATGTCCGCCACACAGGCTAATGACAAACTTGCCTGCTTCATCGACTACCACAACCGCCGGATCGGTGGCTTTATCTTGCAATAAAGGTGCAATAATTCTAGTCACAGCCCCAGTTGCCAAACAGAAGACAAGGGCGCGGTGAGATTGCCAAAGTTCGGCTATGTGAGATTTGAGCGAACCTGAGTAAACTTGCGTCCCCTCAATACCCGATAAAGACTCTGGAACCCAAATTTTTCCACTAGCTTGACAAATGGGCTGCAATCGTCCTACACCGCTAGAAGTTGTAGCGATCGCGCCCAAAGGTTGAAAATCTTGGAATAACACAATCCTTCGATCTCATGCACGGATCTATAAACTACATCAAGTCAGAGAAGCGTTACATACCCATAATCTCGTAACCCGCATCAACATAAATCACTTGACCCGTGATCCCGCTGGCTAAATCGCTGCACAAGAAGGCTGCCGCGTTGCCCACTTCCGTCTGCGTGACTGTACGACGTAGGGGCGCAACTTGCTCGACGTGGTGAATCATATCTAAAATCCCGCCTACTGCTGAAGAAGCTAGGGTACGAATGGGACCTGCGGAAATGGCATTCACCCTGATATTTTGCGAACCCATTTCAGAGGCAAGATACTTCACGCTCATTTCTAAGGCTGCTTTGGCAATTCCCATCACATTATAGTTAGGGATCACCCGCACGCCACCTAAATAAGTCAGAGTGACAATACTACCGCCTGCTGTCATTAAGGGTTTGGCGGCTCCGCTCAATTGCAGGAGAGAGTAAGAGCTAATGTCTAAAGCTTTACCGTACCCAGATCGCGAAGTTTGGCTGATATCTCCGCTTAAGTCGTCCTTGTTAGCAAAGGCGAGACAATGGATCAGAATATCTAATTTATCCCACTTAGATGCGATCGCCTCAAAGGTAGATTGTATCTGCGCTTCATTTTGTACGTCACAAGGCAAAAACAAGCTGGGATTCAGAGGAGCGACTAACTCAGCAACTTTTGTTTCCATCCTGCCCCGTTCATCTGGTAAATACGTGATCCCCAGATTTGCACCAGCTTTATGCAACTGTTGCGCGATCCCCCAGGCGATAGAGCGATTGTTAGCTATGCCAGTCACAAGGGCATTTTTTCCAGTTAAATCTAGCATACATCTGTGTCAGGCTACGTCAGGGAACTCATTAGCAGCATACACTGAGGAGGGGCTAGAGGCTAGGGGCTAGGGGCTAGAAGAAAGCTGGAGGAGCTGGGGAAGTTGGGGGAGCAAACTACCAATTACCAACTACCAATTACCAGCCACTTGTCCAAAACAAATTAAGTAAAATTCTTTGTTCTCGCTTAATATATATTGAAAAGTAGTTTTTACAACAAGCAGTAAAAATTTGAGGATAAATTACTTTACGACTTCTTCATTAGGATGGAGATCTTTGCGATCTCATCGAGATTTGGTAGTTTTGAATACAAAAAAACTAGAAGATTCTGATTTAGATGCATAAAGAGCAGATCTTCTGGATTTTAACTCGGTCGGTTTGTTGGTTATGTTATCTGTTTTAGTCTTTACGGACATCTGGTTGGGCAAGGAATATGGTCGTGACGCAAGATAGACCGCTAGCACAGGTATTTCGGCAGGTAGGAGCAGGTTCTTTTCCACCAGTCGTAGAAGTATTTGAACGGGGCAAAACAATATTTTTTCCTGGCGATCCGGCAGAACGGGTCTATTTCCTACTCAGAGGCGCGGTGAAGTTGTCTAGAGTTTACGAGGCAGGAGAAGAAATCACCGTTGCACTGTTGCGAGAGAATAGCGTATTTGGCGTGCTGTCGTTGCTAACAGGCAATCGGAGCGATCGCTTTTATCATGCAGTGGCTTTTACCCCAGTAGAGCTGCTCTCAGCCCCGATAGAACAAGTCGAACAAGCACTGAAGGAGAATCCAGACCTATCAATGTTAATGTTGCGGGGCTTATCTTCGCGGATTTTGCAGACGGAAATGATGATTGAAACTTTGGCTCACCGCGATATGGGTTCGCGCTTGGTCAGTTTTCTGCTGATTCTCTGCCGCGATTTTGGTCTTCCCAGTCCAGATGGAATCACGGTCGATCTGAAACTATCCCATCAGGCGATCGCGGAAGCTATTGGCTCTACCCGCGTCACCGTCACCCGCTTGCTGGGAGACTTGCGCGATAAAAACATGATCTCCATCCACAAAAAGAAAATTACCGTTCACAATCCTGTCATACTGAGCCAGCAGTTTACTTAGATGGTGGGGAGTGGGGAGTGGGGAGTGGGGAGTGGTGAGTGGTAACTGGTAACTGGTAACTGATAACTGATAACTGATAACTGATAACTGATAACTGATAACTGATAACTGATAACTATCCCTAGCCCCCAGCCCCTAGCCCCTAGCCCCTAGTTAGGATAGGCTGTATCTGGATGATGTAGATCGCAATAAGTAATGTCCACCGGATTCATCTGGATTGCCGCAATTATCATTTTGGGGGGTGTAATCGCAACGGTGGGCGATCGCATCGGGACTAAGGTAGGCAAAGCGCGGCTGAGTTTATTTAAGCTGCGTCCCCGCAAAACGGCAACTCTCATTACCATCTTGACTGGGATGATAATTGCTTTTTCTACCTTGGGGGTTTTGCTAACTTTTGATAAGCGGCTGCGGGACGGGATCTTTGAAATTGGTAGAGTGCAAAGATTGCTGGAATTAAGGCGACAAGATTTAGCGGAAACTCGCAAGCAATTAGAAACAACTACCAAAGCTAAAGCCCAAGTCGAGCAAGAATTGATTCAAGCAAGGGCAGAACAGAAGGCTCAACAAATAGAAGCTCAAAAACAGCAAGCAGCAGCCCAAAAACGTTTGAAAGAAATCAATCAATCTTTACGAACAGCCTTAACTAAACAAATTCAAACTCAAACTCAACTCAACCGGACTCGCGGTCAACTCAATCGCATTTCTTCTCAATACCAGCAAGCTCAAGCACAGCTCAACACGGTGTCCCAGCAAGCACAAAAGCTGCGACAAGAAATTCAACAAAACCAGAAGGAACTGCAAGTATTAATTGCCCAACGCAACCAACTTAAAACTAGAATTACTCAGCAAGACAAAGAAATTGCCAAACTAGACCAAGAAATTCAGCAGCGCGATCGGAGTATTGCCCAAAGAGAAGCTTTGCTGAAAGATTTAGAAAAAGAAGCAATTGCATTGGCACGAAACTTACAACTTCTACGCCAAGGTAATCTGGCATTACTGAGAGGTCAAGTATTGGCGGCGCGGGTAGTTCGCATCGTTCGCCCTTCAGCTGCTCGTCAAGCCGTCGAAGAAATTCTGCGCGAAGCTAACCGGAATGCTATCCAACAGACTCAACCTGGAGTAGAAGAAGTTACCCAAAGGGTAGTCAAAATTTCGGAAAAACAAGTCGAAAAATTGATTGCCCAAATTGATGACGGACGAGATTATTTTGTCCGCATTCTCGCGGCTAATAATTATGTGGTTGGGGAAAGTTCCGTGCAGGTTTTTGCTGATATTGCGCTCAACCAACAGATATTTAAAACTGGAGAAGTATTATCTAGAATAGAAGCTAATCCAGCCACAATGACAACCAGAGAAGTCAGACAACGGATGGACTTGTTGTTAGAAGCGGCTAAATTTAGCGCCCAACGTGCCGGAGTATTAGATGAAAATCTCCTAATTGCTGACAACCGCATCCAAACCCTAATTCGCTTTTTCGAGCAACTCCAAAGCTACGATCGCGCTGTAGAATTGAAAGCGATCGCCGCTCAAGATATTTACACCGCTGGACCTATGACTGTGGAGCTACTCGCGGTTCAAAACGGACAAGTGATATTCAGTACCCAAAAAAATCTATCGCAGCCAACAGAGCAGCTACCAGGCAGCAGGGAGTCGGGAGTCGGAAGTCAGTTAGAGGGCGCGGAAACCTCGCCATCGGAACCGCGTAGTCGGGAGTAGGCAGTAATAATTCAAATGCACTCAACAATGATATTAGGCTTCGATCCTGGTCGAGATAAATGCGGTGTCGCAGTGATGGGACGGGATCGTTATTTGCATTATCATCAAGTTGTATTGGCAGCAGAAGCGATCGCCACTATCCAAGCCTTATGCCAAAAATATGCTGTCACCCTGTTAGTGATGGGGAATCAAACCACATCCAAACAGTGGCAGCAAAAGATTAGCCAAGCATTACTAGAACCACTAACAATAGTCATGGTAGACGAACGCAATACCAGTTTAGAAGCACGCGATCGCTATTGGGAAATGTACCCTCCTACAGGTCTTTCCCGCCTGATTCCCGCAGGTATGCGCCAACCCCCACGGGCGATCGACGACATCGTGGCAATTTTATTGATTGAAAGATATTCGAATAACAGTAATGGGTTAGAGATTAGTCACAAATGACCAATGACTAATGACAAATGACCATTAAATTTCTGCCCGAATTTTAAACGCATAATCTCCGCCTGGCTCTAGCTGATAGTCTCGTTGTTCTAAGAAGCGACCTAGAGGTTCTTGAATCAACGCCCTTCCCTGCGAAGGTTTAACAGACAATTCGCCTTGATGAAAACGCCACTGGAATTGCCACTCAAAGTTACCAGCACTCACCTCTCCTTCCAGCAAACCGTGCTGCCAGGATTGCCGCGTAATTCGCACATGGGCAATAGTTTCTGGTAATCGTTTACGACTCACAATGATACTACCGTTATGAAATAGATTGATTAAAGATTAAATGGTGCTTTCCTGTGACTTATTTCCCACGATACCAAAACCAACTTATAGGATCGAATAAGTCAGACCGATCTGTCTAGCGAAAGAAAGTGAGTAGTGAGTCGATTCGTAGTGAGTAGCGAACCCGAATTATTTCCATCTATGCATGAGTCTCATGAGGAGACAGAACTAGCCGATGAATTAGACAAAGCAATTTGGGGCTTTGATGACATTCAGGCAGAAATCAATTACAAACAAGCCACAGATACCCTCTATAACTTGGTGACTCGCCTTGACCTCCAACCACAAGAGCGACAGGGATTAGAAACAGAGATCGCTCAGCTAGAGACGATGCTGGAGAATTTAGAGCATCGGGTGGTACAAATTGCTGTATTCGGCATGGTAGGTAGGGGAAAATCGTCTCTACTCAATGCTTTGCTAGGGCAACAAGTATTTGAAACGGGTCCGTTGCATGGCGTGACTCGCAGCACTCAAAAAGCACAGTGGGAAGTTACAGAAGAAACTATTGGTGCGGGCGATCGCTACGTCAAATTTACCCTACCCAGTAGCGGCGATTCTCAGGTAGAACTAATCGATACCCCTGGCTTAGATGAGGTTGATGGAGAAACTCGCGCCGCCCTCGCCGAGCAAATTGCCAATCGTGCCGATCTGATTTTATTTGCGATCGCCGGAGATATGACGCAAGTAGAACACACTGCTCTTTCCCAACTGCGGGAAGTTGGAAAACCAATCCTACTAGTATTCAACAAAATCGACCAATATCCCCAAGCTGACCGGATGGCAATTTATCAAAAAATTCGTGACGAACGAGTCAAAGAATTACTCTCCCCTGATGAAATTGTCATGGCGGCGGCTTCTCCAATGACAAAAAAAGCGATCGTCCGTCCTGATGGAACTCGCAGCGTACAACTGAGTCACGGACAGCCGCAAGTCGAAGAATTAAAACTGAAAATCCTGGAAATTTTGCATCGGGAAGGCAAAGCTTTAGTTGCGCTGAATACGATGCTTTATGCTGACAATGTGAACGAGCAAGTTGTCAAGCGGAAACTCGAAATTCGCGCTAGCAGTGCCGATCGCCTGATTTGGCGAGCCACCATGACGAAAGCCGTAGCGATCGCGCTCAACCCGATTACAATGGTCGATCTGCTCAGCGGGGCTGCGATCGATGTAATTTTGATCTTGTCATTAGCTAAGTTGTACGACATCCCGATGACGCAGACAGGAGCCATTCAATTACTACAAAAAATCGCCCTGAGTTTGGGCGGAATTAGTGCTAGTGAATTGCTAGCAAATTTGGGTTTGAGTTCCCTCAAAAGTTTACTGGGTATAGCTACACCCGCTACAGGTGGCATTACCTTGGCTCCCTATCTGTCAGTTGCCATCACTCAAGCAGGAGTAGCGGGTGTTTCTGCTTACAGCATCGGACAAGTCACAAAAACCTATCTTGCTAATGGCGCGACTTGGGGACCAGAAGGACCAAAAGCCGTCATCAACCGCATCTTATCCTCCCTCGACCAGACTTCTATCCTGAATCGGATTAAAGCTGAGTTGGTAGCAAAACTAGGGGCTAGGGGCTAGGGGCTAGGGTTAGAAGAGAGCTGAGGGGGCTGAGGGAGCAATTAAATTCAAACCCCACACCTCTTTCACGCACCACTCTTAAACCCTGGGAGGCAAATTACGCTGTTGCTTGAAGGATTCGAGGATTTCGCGTACTTGTTGTCCGGCGATTTCTCGACCACCTAAACCAAAAGCGATCGCACTCGCGACGGCGATCGCGCCAAATAGCAGTCCGAATGCTAAATTGACGATATCTTGGGCAATACCGATTTGCTGTAGTGCCATTGCCGATACAAGAGCAATAATTGCAATGCGGGCTATCTGCCCTAAGATTTGCGCTTGGCGATCGCCCGAACTAGTGATGATGCCGTACGCCAGGTTTGCTAGAAATAAACCAATCGCAAATACCACCAATCCGGCTAAAATTCGCCCGAAGATGACGATAATACCGCTGACAAGGGTAGTTAGTGCGGGAATACCCAAAATATTTACTGCTGTCACCGTGGCAAACAGCATAATTCCCACAAATACGATAATGCCGACAATCTCAGCAGGGGTATTAGCAGACAGAGACGGTGTTGGTTCTCTTTGAATTACCGTTGGCTGTCCTGTTGTTGGCGGTGGTGGAACTTCCCCTGGTGCTTGGTATGCAGGGGGAGGCGTAGCACTTCTACGTCTGAGATTCGGTAGCCCCAGTACGGAGAAGATGTTGTTAAAGCCAATACTAGACAGAATATTCGTCACCAAATCGCCAACAAACCGCCCTAGGAAATAACCCAAAATCAGAATCAAAGCTGCCGTAAAGATCAGCGGTAAAGCATTGAGGATCTGTTGCAGCATGGCGATCGCTGGGACAGAGATCGCGTCGATTCGCAATTGTTGCAGTGCGGCGATCGCAACTGGAATCAGAATCAGCACGTAAACAATCGTGCCAATAATCCCTGATAAAGACTGTCCTCCCGCTGTAGTCCGCAATCCAAATCTAGCTCCAGCGCGATCGATTCCTGTAGAAACCAACAAGTTGGTCACGATCCGGCGCACTACAGTAGCCAACAACCAGCCAGCAGCAGCAATAATGCCTGCTACTAAAATATTTGGTATAGCTAAGAGAATCTGACTCACCAACCCCTCTATCGGCTGTAATGCTTGTTGCAAGCCGAGAGTATCAAGGATGGGAATCAAAAATAGCAGAAAGATAAACCAGTACAGAGCACTACCAATCGTGTCGCTTAACGAGACTCGATCGGGCGGTCGGGTTGCTCCTGGGGGTCGCTGGTCTAAGCGTTCGTCCAGCCTCGCAGCGCGTAGTCCTCGGACTGTTATCAACTTCACGATTGTGGCGATCGCCCAAGCAACGCCTAGGAAGATGAGCGCCCCCAGTAACCGAGGAATAAAGCTCAGTACGGTGTTGAGGAACCCACCCAAGGGACGGGACACTACCTCTAGTTGGAGTGCATTTAGCACTGCCACTACGGTAAAGAGGATAATAATCCAATAAACTATGTTGCCGATCAGTTCTTCAACTCTGGGTAAGTCGCGACTATCGGAACGCCCCGTAATACTTGCAGCAATACGGTTATCGATATCCGTGCGATTGAGGATGCCCTTAGTAATGGCTTTGGCGATCGCTGCCACGATCAAACCAACCGCCAAAATTAAGACAGCTGCCAACAAGTTAGGAATAAACGCTAACAAACTGCCCCAGAGATTTTGTGCGTAATCCACACTTCGTTCGACAGCCTGTTGCCCTTGCTGTACTGGCTGCTGTACTGGTTGTGGTACTGCTTGCGCCAAATGCTGCCACGACGCTTGCAGAGGTACGCCCCAGTCACTTAAACGAGCGAACTCATGCCAAATTGCATTCATAATTTTCCGAGTTAACTGTAAATTTCATGAGGAGAAAGTACCAGCCATCGCTCTTTTTAGTAGCAGGATTGGGAATCTTGCTACGACTCCCTTGTATTTTTGTACTTTGTCAGCAAATTAGCTAGTAAGGAGAAATATAGAGTTCTTATACAGAGTGATTCCTCAGTTTCTAATTACACATCTACCTTAGTGAGTAGTTACCCTAAAAAAAACCCTATATTCTTTGGTTTTTAGGTTTTTCACCATTATGATAGATGCGAACTAAAATCATTTTGGTGAGGAATTTCACGATTAAATTTTCTGATGAATGAGGGGTTAGAAGAGAGTCGCGGAGCTGAGGGAGCTGAGGGGCTGAGGGAGTGAGTAGAGCAGGGGCTGAGGGGCTGAGGAGCAGAGGAGATTAAATTCTTCTGACTTCTGGCTACTGACACCTGACTTCTGACTCCTGACTCCTTTCAAATGACCAATGACTTTTGACCAATGACACAAATCTTTGAACAATCAATTGAAATTGCTGCGAGTGTAGCGGCTGTCGAGCGTTGTCTTACCGATTTGCATCTGATGCATCGGTGGCTGAACCCAGCCTTGCGTTGCGAACCTGTAGGGGAATGGAGTACAGATGTGGGTAGCCGCAGCCGCTTTATTATTCAAATTCCCTTTGTCAAATCTATTATCAAACCTACTTTAGAATGCGTCACGATCGCTCGCGCTCCTGGTTTAATTGTCTGGGGATTTGAGGGATTTTTTCAAGGCAGCGATCGCTGGGAATGCCAGCCCGCACCTCAAGGAACGCGCTTAGTTAATCGCTTTGAATTTACCATTCCCAATCCCATCGTTAACTGGGGCTTCCAAACCTTCGCCGCCCCCTGGACGCAATCAGACATGAAAACCCAACTCCAACGGCTGAAGCAGGTTGCTGAGGGAGTTAGTAATTGGTAATTGGTGGTGCGTGGTGCGTGGTGCGTGATGCGTGATGCGTGGTGCGTGAAAAGATGTCACTGGTCACTGATAACTGGTCACTGATAACTGACTTATCCTCTTCCTAATTGGCTTAACAACTTGCGAATTACCGGAGCGTCTTCGGCGTGGGGAGCTTGGGCAAGGTAGGATTCAAAGTCAGAAACAGCTGAGAGCCATTGTCCTAGTTGATAGTTAATTAAGCCGCGATCGCGCATTTCTCCTGGGATATCTGGGAATAATAGCAAAATCTTTTCTACTGTCCCTAGTGCTTTTTCTAACTCTTGCTGTTGCAGGTAAATATATTTTAAGTTAGTCAGCATTCGTGCCAAAAATTGCCGCTGAGTTACCGATTGCAAGAACTCCGAGCGCAGTGCTACTGGTTGTCCGTAAATTTGGCTCAATCTTGCTTGACAGTCTTGGGGGAACATGACTTCACCCTGATTGAAAGCATCGACAAAGATTTCCATCTCTGGGATGTCTGGACGGATTAAAAAATGACCAGGCATTCCTACCCCGACCATCGGAAAGTCAATGCGCTTGGCTAGCTCTAGGTATATGAGCGACAGTGTAATCGGGATTCCCGTCCGCCGCTCGATCGCCTCATTTAAGAAACTATTGCGCGGATCGTGGTAGTCAGTCACATTTCCTTTAAATCCTAGGTCTTCATATAAATATTTATTAATACTTTGAATGACCCGCAACGGATATCTCTGGATTGGTAGCCGCTCTAGTAATTCTTCTGCCATCGTATCTAGCGCGTTGAGATATTCGGCTGGGTCGAGTTCGGGATACTCTTCCTGAGCAATATACAGAGATGCTCTGGCTAAGTCGATCTGCTCGTCAGAGCGATCGATCTCTTGAGAGAAAAATTGCCGTGCCGCCGAGAAAGCCATCATTATTCAACAATAATTTTGCACTCTTTACATAAATTAAAACAGACAACACACTATAAATGGTGCATCCATAAGACTGACTTTATGGAACTCGATCGTAAATAGCTGCATCAAAAGCTTTAGCTATGCGTTCATAGCCAACGAGTTGTTGATGCGATGCAACAAATGTAAAGAATCAGCAACAGAAGTGTCACCATCAAATCGTTTCGGCGAATCTCGACAATGGCGGCGGATCTTTTTTAGCTTGCGTACCAATATTTTAGTTTGGTATGTCTTGCTATTGACTTTTAGTGCTTTAGTTTCCACTGCGGTCATTCGGCAAGTCTTACTGTCGCGCTTGGAGATGAGACATCGCGACTCTTTGAGCCAGGAAGTTAAGGAGTTTCGAGTTTTGGCTAATGGCAAAGATCCCAATACGGGGAAATCTTTCCAGCATGACATCAAAGCCTTGTTTAAAGTTTTTCTCAGCCGCAACATTCCCGATGACGATGAGTTTTTGATTACCATCGTCGAGGGTGAACTCTACCGCTCCAGCCCTAGGGCGCTACCGCAACCCCTACAACCAAATTCAGAACTCATTAAATACTTAGGGAAATTGACTAAGCCAGAGCAAGGAGCAAGAAAGACTGCTGTAGGCACGATCCTCTATCGCGCTGCTCCCATTATCAGAGATGAAACTCACGGTGTGTTTGTAGTGGCTCAATTAACGGCAGGGGAACGCCAAGAAGTGGACGAGGCGATGGCAGTAATTATGCAAGTATCAATTTTTGTCATTATTGGAGCAACCATTCTGGCTTGGTTAGCGGCAGGTAGAGCGTTGGCTCCCCTACATTTACTTACCGAAACTGCTCGCGCAATTCGCGAATCTGACTTAACTCGCCGCATCCCCGTGAAAGGAACTGATGAAGTTGCCGAACTCGCAACAACTTTCAACGAAATGCTCGATCGCCTGCAAGCTGCTTTTATCAGCCAACGCAACTTCATTAACGATGCTAGCCACGAACTGCGGACACCAATTACGATTATTCGCGGTCATTTAGAACTGATGGGCGACGATCCCCAAGAACGAGAGGAAACCGTAGCTTTAGTAACTGACGAACTAGATCGGATGAGTCGCTTCGTTGAGGATCTTTTGCTTCTAGCTAAAGCAGAGCAACCAAACTTTTTACACATGGAGAAATTAGATCTTCCCGCTTTAATAGCAGAAATTTACTCGAAAGCGATCGCCCTATCTAGCGATCGTCACTGGCAGCTCGACCGCACTAGTCCAGGTAAGATTGTTGCCGACCGTCAGCGCCTCACTCAGGCAATGGTAAACTTGGCTCAGAATGCCACCCAACACACCAAAGCGGGAGATACGATCGCCTTGGGTTGTCAACTGACAAGACATAGCGCGCGGTTTTGGGTACGCGATACAGGTGAAGGTATTTCTTTAGAAGACCAGCAAAGAATTTTTGAACGCTTTGCTCGCGCCGCCAAAGGTCAACGGCGCTCTGAAGGCGCGGGTTTGGGCTTGGCAATCGTGCGGGCGATCGCTCAAGCTCACGGTGGCAAAATTGAATTAATTAGTCGTCCTCTTCGCGGCTCTACTTTTAGCATCGTGCTGCCTTTAGAATCCACCCTGGAGTCATCTCATGAGTAGAATTTTAATCGCTGAAGATGAACCCCGTATTAGTGCTTTTATTGAAAAAGGACTGAAAGCCAATGGCTACACAGTTTCAGTAGTTCGGGATGGCGATGAAGCTTTACTTGTAGCTAATAGCAACGATTTTGATTTAATGATTCTCGATCTGGGGCTACCGCGTCAAGATGGTTGGACTGTATTATCAACATTGCGCGGTCAAGGCGAATATTTACCAATTATAATTCTCACTGCCCGCGACGATGTGAACGATAAAGTAGCGGGATTGGAGGGAGGAGCCGATGATTACATGACTAAGCCATTTCGGTTTGAAGAACTACTAGCGCGGGTGCGTTTGCGGCTACGCGACAAAACTCAGACCGGAGCGAAGGAAATTGCAGAGCTGAAAGCAGGTAATCTTATTCTAGACTTGCGGCTGCGGCAAATTAGAGTTGGCGATCGCTCGGTCGAACTCTCAGCTAAAGAATTCATTTTGATCGAGACTTTTCTGCGTCATCCCAACCAAATTCTCAGTCGCGAACAACTCCTCAGAGCTGTTTGGGGCTATGACTACGACCCTGGTTCTAATATCGTTGATGTTTATGTCGGCTATTTACGCAAGAAACTTAGTTCTCACCTGATTGAAACCGTCCGAGGTATGGGATACCGTTTTGTTAGTAAATAGTGAACAGTTATCAGTTATCAGTTATCAGTTACCACAACCTCCACTCCCCACTCCCCATTCACCACTCCCCACTCCCCATTCACCACTCCCCACTCCCCACTCCCCTAGAAAACATGCGTTTAATTCTCACTTCGATCGCCGCGATCGTTTTTTCTTTTCCCGCACTAGTGGCGGCGCAAACAAACTCTCCCAGTCCAAATAACAGTCCGTCTTTTGAACCTCCAAGCCGTATTCCTAGAAATCCCAGCGCACCTGCCGCAGCACCAGAACCGCCGGAACAATATAAAAAGAAAATCGAAGAGATTAGAAACCAAGTTAATAGCAATAAAGACGTAAAAGCAATTTGTGCTGACTACATGAATGATATAGAATATCAGTTTTTGAGCGACAAACTTCGTATAGAAACTGGGAATAACAGTTGTGCTTTTACCATTATTAAAGCAGTAGTTCAACCTCAGCTTACGGAAGGTAAAATCAGAACCTACGAATACACGGGCGATCGCGAAGGGGTAATTATCACGTTTTAGTTTTAAATAAGAGAGTGAGTAGTGAGTAGTGAGTAGTGAGTAGCGAACAGTTATCAGTTGTCCGCGATCGGAGAACAGGGAAGAAGAGAGCTTTTGGGAGCTGAGGGAGCTGAGGGTGTAAATACCAATTACCCATTACCAATTACCCATTACCAATTACCCATTACCAATTACCACTCACTTCCAAATGACCAATGACCAATGACTAAATTAATTATTCAAATTCCTTGTTATAACGAAGAAGCAACTCTGGGGGTTACTCTTTCTACCTTACCGCGTCAAATTGCTGGAATTAGTTGTGTAGAATGGCTAATAATTGACGATGGTAGCATAGACAAAACACTTGCAGTTGCTAAAGATTTTGGGGTCGATTATATAGTTAGATTGAACCACAATCAAGGACTAGCAAAAGCATTTATGGCAGGGATAGAAGCTTGTTTAGTGGCAGGAGCAGATATTATTGTAAATACCGACGCAGATAATCAATACTGCGCTGATGATATTCCTAAATTAATTGCACCAATTTTAGCTGGTAGAGCAGAAATTGTTATTGGAACGCGACCAATTTATAAAATTAAACATTTTTCACTTGCAAAAAAACTTTTACAACAATTAGGCAGTTGGGTAGTACGCCTTGCGAGTAATACGAATATTCCCGATGCACCCAGCGGTTTTCGGGCTATTAGTCGAGATGCAGCAATGCAACTAAATGTATTTAACGAATATACTTATACGTTAGAAACAATCATTCAAGCTGGGCAAAAAGGCATTCCGATTATTGCCGTTCCGATTAGAACCAACAAATATTTAAGACCCTCTCGTTTAGTTAAAAATATTCCGACTTACGTTCAGCGATCGCTCTTTACAATTTTACGCATTTTCATGACCTATCAGCCCCTAAAATTTTTTACAATTTTAGGCAGTATTCCTTTTAGTTTAGGCACATTATTAGGAATTCGTTGGTTGATATTTTTTCTCGAAGGTACAACCCGCACTCGCATTCCTAGCTTAATCTTAGCAGCAATTTTAATTATTACTGGCGTACAGTTGTGGCTATTTGGCTTAGTTGCCGACCTTTTAGCAGTCAACCGCAAAGTATTAGAAGAAATTCAATTACGACTGCGACGGGCAGATATTGAAAAGACGAGGGGACGAGAGGACGAGGGGACAAGGGAGACAAGGGAGAAGTCGTAAATCATTACTCATTACTCACTACTCACTACTCACTTTCCAATGACCAATAAAAACCTTTTTGCAAAAGAAGCGATCGCCCAAATTCCAAAAATTTTGACTTTGATGGATCGCAACGTTCATAGTCCTACTTATGGTTGCTGCGATCGCAATTTTTGGCACTATAAAATTATCGATTTTCCTAGCGGAATGGCGCAGGAATTTGTCCTACCTCTCGCTTTGGCATACGAGACTAATTTACCGGAAAATCCTTTTTATCATCAAAAGATCGTTCCCCAGTGGGTAGAAGCAGGAATTTTATATGCTGCCCTTAGCGCCCATGCAGACGGTTCTTGTGACGATTATTTCCCCTACGAAAGGGCTACTGGTGCGGCTGCTTTTTCTCTACTTGCTTGTATTGATAGCTATAACCTATTAAAACTAAATAATCCTATCGCTCTGCGTTTCTTTACCAAACGTGCTGATTGGTTAGCAAAGCATCATGAAAGTGGTAGATTGACTAACCACGAAGCTTTAATTGTCTTGTGTTTAGAATTACTTTCCAACCTATTACAGACATCGCAGTGGGATCGGGCAAAAGTCCAGCGTTTAGAACGAGTTTTATCTTGGCAAAGTAGCGAAGGCTGGTTTCAAGAATACGAAGGTTGCGATCCTGGCTATCATACCTTAACTATTTCCTGTTTAGCGCGAATTTATCAACTCAATTCCGAGCCTCGGATTAAAGAAGCATTAGTTAAAGCAGTCGAATTAGCTGCTCAATTCGTGCATCCTGATGGTTCTTATGGTGGAGAATATACGAGTCGTAATACATATAATTTCTTCCCCCACGGTTTTGAATTAGTCGGGCAATGGATGCCAGATGCTTTAAGGATTAATGATGCGTTTTTAGTTGGATTAGCTAACGGTTTAGCACCCTGTTATAGCGACGACCACATTATCGGGCATCACACCTGGAATTACCTGTTAGCTTGGCGAGATTTCGTCTCTAATCGCCCCTTACCTCAACCTCGTCCTACAGGTAGAATTTGGCTACCACAAGCGAAAATTTTAATTGATAGATATCATGCTAGCTCTGGAGACAAGGGGAATAAGGAAGATAATTATGAATTATATTTGGCGTTAAATAAAGGAGGAGTATTTAAATTATTTCGTAATAATCATTTAATAGCTTCAGATACGCAGTTTTCGTTGTTGGTTAAGGAAGGTAAAAAAATTAAGAATGCTGTAGGACATTTAGTAGGAAGTTATCAAATTAATATTCAAGAGCATGAAATTTCAATACGGGGTCAATTAGGTTGGGCAAAACAAAAGCAGATGACACCGATTAATTTATTGATATTGCGAATAGTTATGTTAACCATAGGTCGCTTTTTCCCCAATTTAATTCGGAAATTATTACAAAAAGTTTTAATTGTTGGCAAGAAAGATGCACCCTTTTGGTTTCAACGCCAACTGCGTTGGGAAAATGATAAATTACACGTAATTGACGAACTAAAAACTCAAAATTGGGAAAATGTTATTGCTGCCGATATTGGTGGCGATCGCACTTCAATTTATGTTGTCATGAGTCGAACATTTCAAATTGGTCAATTGCAACCCGAATGGAATTTGACTGAGGAAGTAAAAAAGCTAAAACCAGGCGAATCGTTAAAAATAGAACGATATTTTTAGTTTTAACTATGAAACGAATAATTTCTATTACAGTTAGCCTAATAATCTTAGCTATAATTTACTGGAAAATAGATTTTGCCAGCTTAATTCAAGTATTTAAAAATTCTAACATTTCCTGGATGGTAGTTAGTTTATGCATGGTCGTACCAATAACAACTATTACCGCATGGCGGTTACAACAATTAACTCCTAAAAAAGCTCAATTACACTTTGGCGAAGCTAACAAATTAATTTTAGCAGCAAGCGTCCTAAACATGGTACTACCATCCAAAATGGGCGATATTGCCAAAGCCTATTTTATGCGCCAGCAGGGACACTTAACTGGATCTTTATCCTTATCTTTGGTAGTTTTTGAAAAAACCTGCGACCTACTATCTTTATTATTATGGTGTACCTTTGGGTTGATGTTTTACCCTAATAAGAATTGGCTATTTTGGATAATGACAGTAAGTGTAGGGCTAGGATTATTCCTTGGCTTACTCTTAATTAGTTCTCACAAATTTGCTCAAATATTTTTTATTTTCATAAAAGCGATCGCCCCTAAAAAGCTCAAAAATAAAATTCAAAAGCTACAATTTTCTTGGGAAGAAATGCATCGTTACTTTTGGCAAGACAAAGCTCAATTACTAAAAATTACCCTAACTTCTATTTTTATCTGGTTTTTACATCTATTACAAATTTGGTTTTTTATTCTTGCTCTAAAAGCATGGACACCGTTCTTAGCTAATCTTGCTCTTTCACCTCTAGCAATTTTAGCAGGCTTATTGCCGCTAACATTTGCTGGTGTCGGTACTCGCGATGCTGCATTAATTGCTTTCTACCAACCTTACTTTACTGCTCCCACAGCAGCAGCTCTAGGTTTGCTTTGCACGTCTCGTTACTTACTACCTGCTATTGGAGGTTTACCTTTTTTAGGACAATATTTAACTGCTATTCGCAATCTTCCCACAGAGAAGTCAAAATGAGATATTTCTCATCTTAATTTCATCAATTTCTCACTCTCGTCAAGTAAATTTAAAACTGCGTGGAGTTTAATGTAGGGTGGGCATTGCCCACCTTGCTAATATATATTGGCATTTTGCATTTATACATAGTTATAAAAAAACTTATTTTTATTCTATTGAACGGTTCTAGTGCAGGAGTTGTGTTAAAGATTATTAGCAATACAATTTATTCGATATTATTTGTATTGGGTGCTATTTTCGTACTGACAAATAACGTCTTTGCTAGCGAAACCGAGCAAAAAAGAATAGCTGTAGATGAAGTCAGTAATTCATTTTCTGGCTTACAGCCGATCGCGTTATCCAATTCTCATAGCCTCGATCGCGTAACGCCTGTTTCTCAACTAGATAATATCAACATTGGCGATTGGCAGTGGCAAGCCTTAAAATCTTTCAGTCAACGCCACAATATCGCAATTAATTTTGACGGCGATCGCAACTTAACTCGTTTTGAATTTGCCGCAGAATTAAACGCTATTTTAAATCAAATTGCTCGTGTGAATATAAATCAGATCGATCGAGCAGATCTTATCCTGCTTCAAAGATTGCAAACTGATTTTACTACCGAATTAGCTAGCCTCCAAAAACAACGGGTAGAAGTACTAGAACAGCAGGTATCCCAACTAGAGACGCAACAAACGTCTACCATCACAACATTATCAGGTCAAGCATTGTTTACCATTAGTGGCGCAGTAGGTGACGAAAAAGCTGATGGTAGCGGTGAAGACATAGATGATAATTTGATTTTAGGCGATCGCCTGCGGTTGAACTTCGATAGCAGCTTCACGGGTAAAGACCGTTTGCGGGTGCGGATACAAGCAAATAACATCCCAGGTTTTGACGATGCGACTGGAACGGCGATGGCGCGGCTCGGATTTGAAGGAGATAGCGATAATCAAGCTGAATTAAGTAAGGTCGAGTACCGCTCTCCAATTGGCGATAAAGCTACAGTTTATCTTGGCGCAGTCGGTAGCGGATTGGATGATTTTACTGGTACGGTGAATTCTCTCATCGACAGCAGCAGTCGCGGAGCAATTTCTCGCTTTGGACGGCGCAACGCAATTTACAGACAAGGTTCGGGGACGGGAATCGGACTGAGATACGAATTTAACGAGGTTATCAGCCTGCGGCTGGGTTACGCAGCCGATGACGCTGAGGAACCGGAGGCTGGACTGGCGGGTGGTGCTTATGGTGCGATCGCGCAGTTAAATTTAGAACCTAGCGATACATTCGACCTTGGCTTAATATACGTACATTCATACAATAATACAGATACAGGTACGGGAAGTCAGTTAGCCAACGATCCTTTTGACGATTTGAGCAGTCGCGTGTCTGCTAATTCCTACGGTTTAAGTACGAGTTGGCGCATCAGTCCTAATTTTAATCTCAGTGGTTGGATTGGGATTACAAATGCTACAGCCAGCGATTTACCTAGTAACCCCGACGCTGAAATTCTCAACTATGCGATCGCATTTGCTTTTCCTAATTTGGGGGGAGAAAATAGCTTAGCAGGAGTTGTTATCGGTCAACCACCGAAAGTCACTAGTAACGATTTAGGTATAGAGTTTCAAGACCGAGATACATCTCTACACCTAGAAATGTTCTACCGCTTCCCAGTGAGTGAGGATATCTCAATTACACCAGGTTTATTAGTCATTACCAATCCCGAACATGATGACAACAACGATACATTGTACGTCGGCACGGTGAGGACTGTTTTGGAGTTCTGAAGTAGATTTAATTAAATTGTTTTTCTTGTAGATTTGTTGTAGATAAAAATCTTTCGTATCCCACTGCTAATTGTCGCTTACCGTCACGCTCGATAATACTACCATGTGCCATAATAACTCTGTGAAAATCCCAGCAGAGAACGTGTTGAATTGACCGTTTTACCTGTTCTTTATCGCGGCAGGCAATTTTTTCTAATATTGTCGGTTCTAAGGCGCGATCGCCTCCTACAATTCTTGCAACTAAGCGCGTTTGCCAAGGGAAACTCGTATCAAAATGAAAAGCTGTATCTGTCAAAATTACACTTTGGCTTTCTCGATGCCAAAAGACAATTTCATTTAATATTCCCGATCCGCCAATACCTATGGTTTGAAATCCGGCAAATAAGAAATATTCAATTTCATCTAAATTACCAATTGTACCGCGATCGTTAAGAATGCGATCGATTGTTAGAGTAGGTATCTTAGCATCTAAACCTGGAGCAGTCCAAATTTTTGCCTTGGGATAAATAGACTGAAAGCTTGCAAGAAAAAGGTAATGATAGCAATTTGGGGCGATAATTGTAGTAACGTTACCCAGTTCGTTAATTTGTTGGATAGTTATCTCATCAACATCGATAGGAGAAATCACAATTAGTTCGCCATTACCGAGACGAATAACTGTCATTCTCGTACCCACTTCTAACCCGAAAAACTGGAATTGCCGTTCGCTTACCCAAATATTTCTGTCAATTTTTCTTAGCATAGTAATGATGAAGTAGGGTGGGCAATGCCCACCTTACTTTATATCTAGCCCTTAGCTACGGTTTCTCTTGCCAAGAACTTTTCCAGTTCTGTCAACGCATCAGCATCAACTTTTGTCTGCATCGGGCAGAATTTAGGACCGCACATCGAGCAGAATTCAGCAGTTTTGTAAATATCTGCTGGTAAAGTTTCATCGTGATATTCCCTTGCCCTGTCTGGATCGAGAGATAATTCAAACTGGCGGTTCCAGTCAAAGTTATAACGCGCAGTTGAAAGCGCATCATCTCTATCTCTAGCACCGATGCGGTGTCTTGCCACATCCGCAGCATGAGCGGCGATTTTATAGGCAATCAAACCATTCCGCACGTCTTCAGCATCGGGCAATCCCAAGTGTTCTTTAGGCGTGACGTAGCATAACATAGCCGTACCGTACCAACCAGCCATCGCTGCACCGATCGCAGAAGTGATATGGTCGTAACCTGGAGCAATGTCCGTTACCAATGGTCCCAACACGTAGAAGGGTGCTTCCGAACACTCTTCCATTTGCTTGCGGACGTTAAATTCAATTTGATCCATCGGGACGTGTCCTGGGCCCTCTACCATGACTTGTACGTCATGTTCCCAAGCTTTACGAGTGAGTTGTCCCAAAGTTTTTAATTCTGCTAACTGCGCCTCGTCGGATGCATCGTGAAGACAGCCAGGGCGCAGGGAATCACCTAAACTGAAAGATACATCGTATTTTTTGAAAATCTCAATAATGTCGCGCAAATGGGTATACAGCGGATTTTGTTTGTGGTGGTGTAACATCCACCGCGCTAAAATGCCACCGCCACGGGAGACAATACCCGTAATTCGATTTTTTACCAATGGCAAATGCTCGATCAAAATCCCAGCATGGATGGTCATGTAGTCTACACCTTGCTGGGCGTGTTTCTCGATAATGTCGAGAAAATCGTCTGGAGTCAGTTTTTCGATGCTACCGTGGACGCTTTCTAAAGCTTGATAAACTGGTACAGTGCCAATCGGCACGGGGGAAGCGTTAATAATTGCGGTGCGAATTTCATCTAAGTTACCGCCACCTGTGGATAAATCCATCACGGTATCGGCTCCGTATTTTACCGCTAAATTCAGTTTGGCAACTTCTTCATCTAAGTTGGAAGAGTTGGGCGAAGCACCGATGTTAGCATTTACCTTACACTTGGAGGCGATGCCAATACACATCGGTTCCAAATTGGGGTGATTGATACTAGCAGGGATAATCATGCGTCCCCGCGCCACTTCATCTCGAATCAACTCCACGGGTAGGTTTTCCCGTCGGGCGACATGATGCATTTCTTCTGTAATGACACCTTGACGGGCATAGTGCATTTGAGACACGTTATCTTGCCCGCGACGCTTCGCGATCCATTCTGTACGCATATCGAGATCCTCTCATAAACAGCTTCCCTCCGCTGGTATTACCCAGTCTCAGGTTCTAAGGGACTGTCTCAGCCTGGTTTCCCAGACACCCCTAGCTATAGTTGACGATTGTATCACTTCTACCTAGCCGCAGTTTATTAATTTTTTCTATCGATGCCAGCCAAAAGATTAGACTAAAACTACTAACCGATCGCATTAGGAATCACGCTGCAATGTTAGTTCCTATTTTAAGTTTATTGACTTACTTGGTGACAATCCCAATTGCTCCAGATAATAGCAGCACTTTACAAAATACTTTGGTCGGGCAATTAACTAAACAACAAAATAGCGCGATCGCACGGCTACTCGATACAAATGAATGTGAAGGATGTAACCTAGAAAATGCCGATCTTCAAGGGGCAAAACTAAGGGGTGCAAAACTGAGAGGCGCAAATATGAGAAATGCCGATCTCAGTTATGCCAATTTAGAAAATGCTGACTTAGAAAATACAAATTTAGAGAATGCTAATTTAGAAGGCAGCAATCTGCGGAGTGCAGAACTAGAAAATTCTTACCTGCGAGATGTGGAATTAGGAAACGCTAATTTAAATAATGCCAATCTTGAAAAAGCTAATTTAGAAAATGCCAATCTCGACAGAAGCAATCTTCGAGGTGCAAATTTAGATACTGCTTATCTAAGGGGAGCGAATTTTCGAGATGCCAATTTGCAACTAGCAACATTAGAAAATGCCAATCTTCAAGAAGCAAACTTCCAACGTGCCATTCTCCGAGACGTTTTGCTAGATGATGCTTACATGGGAAATGTGAATTTGAGAGATGCGGATTTACGAAATGCTTCTCTACAAGATGCCAATTTACAAGGAGCAAAATTAGCAGGAACTAATCTTCGAGGTGCAAATCTCAAAGGTGTTTATTTACCTGATGGAATGAGAAATAATTAGGCGATATTTTATAGTAGGGTGGGCAATGCCACCTAGTACAACCCTTTTAAATGTATATTTTATTACTTGTAATGGAGTAGAATTATGCAAGTAAAGACAGATAACCCAATGGGCAGAATTACAACGACGCTAGAAATCACCAATCGTGCAGACCAAATTTTGGCAGCAAGAGGTTTTATCCCACCCGAACAAGTTCGTACCGTTACCTTACATGATGTTTTAGTTGATACTGGAGCAACTACCCTATGCTTGCCCCAGGATGTAGTTGCTCAATTAGGTTTAGAACTACAGCGAGAAGTAGATGTTTCTACCGCTACAGGTATTGGCAAAGCGCGAATTTTTCAAGATGCAAAGATTTCTTTACTAGGTAGAGAAGGAACCTTTGAATGCTTAGAATTACCAGGAGGAAGAAACGCTTTATTAGGTGTAATTCCTTTGGAAGCTTTAGGAATTGAATTAGACCTACAAAATCAAAGTTTAAGACTTTTACCCATCAGTCCAACTGACACTTATTTAACAATTCTTTAAAGTTGTAGGGTGCATTGCTAACAACGCACCCTACAATCTGGCAAATACAACGAGATCTATTTCGTGCCAAACACAGATTCAAAAGTCGATTTTACCGAGTCTCTGGCATCCTTAATTGTTTGCGATATCGGATTTTGCATCTGCAAAAATACCCTGGCGCAGTTGCGTCCTGGCATACCTGAAATCGAACCACCTGGATGCGTTCCCGCACCTGTAAGGAATAAGCCATCAATTGGAGTTCTATAATTAGCTATTTCTGGTAAAGGACGGAAGAAAACCATCTGATCGAGCGTCATATCAACGTGGTAATAATTACCTTTATATGCACCCAATCTTTCACCTAATTCAGCCGGACTTTCAACGCGACGGGCAATAATAGAATCCTTGACATTAGGCGAGTATTCTGCTAGTTTGTCAACCACGCGATCGGCAACTTTATTTTTCAATTCATCCGTCCAACCCGTACCTTTTAATCCCGTACCTTCTGCTCCAGCAATTTGATAAGGGGCAAAAAATTCAATCCAAACCGTATGCTTTCCAGCCGGAGCCATTGAAGGATCGAGTGCTGTAGGCATGACAACATACATTGATGGATTAGAATCGGGAATTTGTCCTAGCGTACACAAACTATGTGCTTGTTCTACATGACTGACAGAATCGGCAATCAAAATTGAGCCAATTAAATACTCATCCTTGTGTTCGTGATGCTCGAAACACAGTGGTTTATCTATTGCTAAATCGATTTTGAGAATTGTCTCGTTGTTATTGACAATTCGACGCTCCAATCTTTCTCGTAAATGCGGTTCGGCAGCATCAAGGTCGCTGGCATCTACCATATTAAGGAATATGCGCTGAGCGTCAATATTAGAAATAACCCCTTTTTTCGCTCGATATTCCTGACCATTTGCAACTCTGACACCTACAGCCCGACCGTTATCAATTAAAATTTTCTCTACGTGCTGGTCGGTAAGAATTTCACCACCCTTACTTTTGACTAAATTTACTAAAGCTTGCACTAACGCACCCGTACCACCACGCGGTCTAGCCATACCAGGATCGTGACGCATTGCCATCATAATTGCACCAATTCCAAGCGTTTTTTGCGAGGGTGGCGCGCCAAGTTCTGATGATAGTCTGGCTAAGGGTGCTTTCAAAAATTCAGAATCAAACCACTCGTTTACCATGTCCTCGCCACTGCTCAGCATGGTACGCACGAAGTCTAAAGTTTTCGAGGGAGAACCAATAACAGAAAATAAATCTTTTATTTTTGTAATGTCATAGTTACCAAGAATATCTAATATTGACTTCGGTGGGGCATTGAACATCGGTATCATCGCCCCCAGCGCCCGTTGCCAATAATCTGTAAATTCTGCGTATTTTTCCGCGTCGCGCTGACTGTAGCGGGCAATCTCCGCACAAGTTTTTTCCACAGATTTATGCCCTAGAAAATATTTGCCATCTGGATGCGGACAAAAAACTACCGGATCGCAATAAAGATATTCCAGCCCGTATTTTTCCAGTTCTAATTCTTGAACGACAGGTCCCAGGTGAATAAATTCGTGATCGATCGCACAAAGGTTAAATTTAAACCCAGGCGCTTCTTGGGGTAAACATTCTTCTGTGGTGGCTGCTCCACCAGGTACAGAGCGTTTTTCCAATAGCAGAACGCTATATCCAGCTTTTAATAAATAAGCCGCGCACACCAAACCATTGTGCCCTGCACCAATCATAACGATATCATACGTCTGCACGATCCTGCCTCCAGCCAAAGTATGTATTTTTGATATTAGAAACTAGTGAGAAAATATACAATTGCCTAGGGATAGAAAAGACAAGAGCTAAGTTCTGCCTCCCTAGGTTAGAAATCTTGCGGCGATCGCAATAGATACATTTCTTTCAATGGGGCGATCGCTCAGTCACAGCAAGGTGTAACAATGTATGTAGAATTGTTAGCAAGAGGTATACCTAATGGATGACAAAAATTATTCTTTTAAAGGTAGTCCTAACGCAGGCATGGTGCTTTCAATCCTGGCAGTAGTAGGCGCTGTGTTAATTTTTGCCCTAGGGTTTAGCAACTAACGCCAGTAGGGTGGGCAACGCCCACCACGTCCACCACGTTCCCCTCAACATTCTAGATTTTCACACGCTCCAATACTCACCCAACTAGAAGAACCATCTTCCCAGTGTTCTTTCTTCCATATAGGCGCGTTGTGTTTTAACGTGTCAATCGCATAACGACAAGCTGCAAACGCTTCAGAACGATGGGGGCAACCTACAGCAACTAAAACACTGATTTCTCCAATCCGTAACTTGCCAACCCGATGGTGGATTGCCACTCGATTCACATCAGTCCATTGCTGACGCATCTCAGCCGCAATTTGCCGAAAAATCTGCATTGCCATCGGTTCGTATGCTTGATACTCCAACGCTACCACTGGTTTGCCGTCCGTCTGGTTGCGTACCATACCACTCATAACAACAATTGCTCCATTGCTGGGTTCATCAGCAAGAGCATAGACTTCATCTAAAGACAAAGGTGCGAAGGTAATCGCAAAGCTATCTTCCGATCTGGCTTTAGTTAAAGTTAGATCGGGGGACGATAGGTAGTCAGTAGGAACTCCAGCGTTGCTCATTCCCGTTCTTTGGATTCAGAAGGACTGTATTTATTGTAGGGCGAGGGAAGAAGTCAGAAGTCGGAAGTCGGAAGTTAAAATATATCTCTTGTATATTGCCACTCACCACTCACTATTCAAGTAAAAATACTTAATTTCCTTACTTCTCGTTTTATGTAGTTAATTTGAGAATAATCAACATTTATCAATAAGATTATTACAAAATTCAAATAAAAATACTACCATAGTAAAAGGTTTTTTAGCGATCCCCGTAGAGTTTTTGTCGTTCCAAAAGCAATGTTGGCGTATTTGACATCCATCTCAAGAGGAGATTGTGGTATGAAAGAACAATTGAAATAAAGCGATGTGCAACTTATCTATCGCCCCCTTTCTAAGGGGGTTGGGGGATCTGTAGAACTACACCATTCACGAAAAGATCCCTCCTAACCCCCCTTCAACAAGAGGGGAACAAGAGAAAGTAACACCGAAGCGTGAAATAGCTCGACGCGATCGCCGACAGGCAAATTTAGCGCCCAACTGCAAAAATAAAATCGCCGCGATCTGTTCTCCAACGGCTCTAAAAAGGGAAAAATTACAAAAGTGCGTCACTAAGCGTAGGAAAAAATTATGAAAGCTGTAGTGCCCATAAATGAAGCGATGAGGCTTGCAGCCCTCGATAACTACAGAATTTTAGATACTAAGCCGGAAGCTGAGTTTGACGCTCTTACCCGTTTAGCTGCCTATATTTGTGCTACCCCGATCGCTTTAATCAGCCTGATCGATCGCGATCGCCAATGGTTTAAATCCAAGATTGGTGTAACTATTGCTCAAACCGATCGGGATTTGGCTTTTTGCGCCCATGCAATCTTACAAGAGGATGTATTCATCGTTCCAGATGCTACGCAAGACGAACGATTCGCTACTAATCCTCTCGTGACGACAGATCCACGGATTCGATTTTATGCTGGCGCACCGTTGGTAACGCCGGAAGGCTGTGTCTTGGGTACTTTGTGCGTTATTGATTACGTGTCGCGAGAGTTACACCCCGAACAAATTGCTGCACTCAAAGTCTTCAGCCAGCAAGTCATGACTCAGTTACAGTTGCGACAAAAACTAGCAGATTTAACTATAACTAATACCCACTACGATCGCTCAGCCGCAGCCCTCAAGCAAGCATCGGCAGAAAATTTGATGCTAGCTCAAGCAATGGCTGTTGTTTCTGAAGGAGTTTTCATCACCGATCCGCATCAGCACGATTGCCCGATTGTCTATGCTAACTCTGCTTTCTACCGGATTACCGGATACAAACCCGCAGAAGCGATCGGGAAAAACTGGCGCTGGCTTTGCGGTACGGCAACAGAACCGCAGGCAATCGAGAAGATCGAGCAGGCGATCGCTCAAAATACAGAAGTACAAGTGACGCTAATCAATTATCGGGCTAACGCTCAGTCATTTTGGTGCGAGATGAAAATTTCTCCCGTATTCTCAGCTACGGGGAATTTACTCTATTTTGTCAGCATTTTGACCGATATTAGCGATCGCATCACTACAGCCGCCGCACTGGGAGAAAGTGAATCGACGCTGCGGAGTTTCTATGACAGCGCCTCAATGATGATGGGGATTGTAGAACCGCGCGAAAACGATATTCTACATATTTCTGACAACGCCGCCGCTGCCACATTTTTTGGGTTATCTCCCCAACTAATGCAGAACCGACTCGCTAGCGAGATGGGAGTACCTCAGCATCACATTCAAACTTGGATCGAACGTTACCGAGAGGCAGAACGCAGCCAAACTCCAGTTAAATTTGTCTATTCCCACCAAACACCAGCAGAAGAAAAATGGTTATCAGCCACAGTTTCGGCGATCGCTCGCAGTCGAGAATATAAGGCTCGATTTGCTTATATTGTCGAAGATATTACCGAAAGCAAGCAAGCCGCGCAGAAAATTCGCCAACAAGCTGCTTTATTAGATGTAGCTACCGATGCCATTTTGGTAAGAGATTTCATTAGCGATCGCATCTTATATTGGAATCGCGGTGCAGAGCGGATGTATGGCTGGAAAGCAGCAGAGGTTTTAGGTACAAGTGCATTTGAGCTGTTATACAAAAAACCGTCTTTACGTGTCGAAGCTTTGCAAGCTGTCTGTAATACAGGTGAGTGGTGTGGCGAGTTGGAAAAAGTCACGCAAGCTGGCAAAGAAATTGTCGTTGAAAGTCGTTGGACGTTAATCCGTGACGAACAGGGACAACCTAAATCGATTTTGTGTGTCGATACCGATATCACTGAGAAAAGACAACTTACGGCTCAATTTTTACGCACTCAGCGCTTAGAGAGTATCGGTACTCTGGCGAGTGGAATTGCCCATGACTTGAATAATGTTTTGGCTCCGATTTTGATGTCAGCCCAACTGTTGCAACTGAAAACTGCTGACGCACGTAACTTACAAATTTTACAGGCGATCGAAACTAATGCGAAGCGCGGCGCAGCTTTGATTAAGCAAGTACTATCATTTGCTCGTGGAGTTGAAGGGCAACACGCGATTTTGCAACTGCGGCATTTATTGACAGAAATTAAGCAAGTTGTTAAAGAAACTTTTCCTAAATCAATTACAGTTTACACAGATATTGCGCCGGATTTATGGGCTGTAGTGGGAGATGCTACCCAATTACATCAGGTTTTAATGAATTTGTGTGTCAATGCCCGCGATGCAATGCCCAACGGTGGAGTTTTGAAAATTGCGGCTGAAAACTTTTTTGTAGACGCGCATTATGCAGGAATGCATTTAGAGGCAAAAGTTGGTGCGTATATTGTCATTACCGTGGCAGATACAGGCATGGGAATGTCAGCAGCGGTACAAGAAAGAATTTTTGAACCTTTTTTCACTACCAAAGAAATTGGGCAAGGAACTGGGTTAGGACTGTCTACTGTAATGGGAATTGTGAAAGGGCATGGGGGTTTTATTCAAGTGACAAGTGAGGAAGAAAAAGGAACTCAGTTTCAAGTATACTTACCTGCAAAAGATGCAGTAGAACAGCCGCGATCGCCCGAACGAGAAATAGCGTTTGGTAATGGAGAATTAATTTTAGTTGTAGATGACGAAGCCGCGATTCGAGAAATTATTAAAACTTCTTTAGAGACGCATAATTATCAAGTCCTGACTGCGGCTGATGGCATTGATGCGATCGCTACTTACGTGCAACATCGAGCTGAAATTAGCCTGGTGATGGTTGATATGATGATGCCAGCAATGGATGGCATGACAACGATTCGCACGTTACAAAAACTGAATTCTGAAGTCAAAGTTATTGCTACGAGTGGGTTAGCAGCAAGCGATCGCTCTTTACCATCTGTAAGTAATAGCGTCCAGGCATTTTTAGTAAAACCCTACACGGCTCAGGAGTTACTGAGAACCATCCGCAGGCTGTTGGATGAATAGCTTGGGCGAATAGAATTCGCAGTTACACAAACAAAGTCTGCCTTCGCAGACTATAGATTTAAATTAACGCTGAGATTTGTCATCAAACTGTACCTGCATCGACGATGCAAAACAAAATAATGTCACGCAAAGGCGCAAAGGCGCTAAGAAAAACGAAGATTTTGCCAAAAAAATCTATTGATTCAAGCTTAAGCGATAAAACATTGTATCGCCTGCCATTGTAGGGAAGGTTGGGGGTAATTCATTTCTAGGAATTTCTATAAAACCATTTTTCTGATAAAATCGATGAGCGGCTTGAAAAACATCTATTGTTCCTAAGTATATATCACAGATATTTCTAGCTCGCGCCCAATTTAGCAACGAATATAATAAATTTTGACCTACACCGATCTCCTTGCCGCGATATTTAGGCTCGACAAACATTTTTCTTAAAGCTAATTGGTTATTATCTATATCAATAGCTGCGATCGTACCGATGACTTTTTCTCGGTCTAAAGCAATCCAAAAGTTACCGTTACCTTGTTGGTAGAAACTAGGAATATCTAGCAAGTCACGTTGATCTCTCAGAGTAATTGGTAAACCAAACTCTTGTTGTTGAGTGTTTAGAATGAGTTTGACGATCGCCGCTTGATACTGAGGCTGATAAGTTACGATCTGAATATTTGATAATTCGCTTGGGTAATGAATTGAAGTAGATTCTATCATTGAGCCAATAATCTGATTTATTGCTAAACGTAATCCTGCAAGATTTCTCCTAGAATAGCGATACCCTGCTCGATTTGTTCTGGTAAAAGGGTAAAATTCAACCGCAAGGCAGGATAACTTTGCTGTCCGCCTGGGAAAAACGGCGTTCCTTCGGCAACAAATACACCTCTTGCTAAGGCTTTCTGACAAATTGCTGCAAGCGGTAAATGGGCGGGCATTTGCACCCACAAGAAGGTTCCACCTTTGGGAATCGTCCAATAAGTAGCAGGAGGATAGTGACGCTGCATGGCATCTAGCATAGCGTTGCGGCTTTGAAGATGGACGGCTTGCAAGTGTGCTAAATGGTGGCGATAATGTCCAGATGCTAAATACTCGCTGACAATAGCTTGAGAAACTGTAGATACGTGAATGTCGTAGTGCAATTTACGCTCTACCAAAGGCTGATAATCTTCCCCAGTTACAACGAGATAGCCGACGCGAATCCCTGGCATGATAGTTTTAGAAAATGTCCCAGCATAGATGACGCGATCGCTTGTATCCAATGCTTTAATCGGCACTGGTACGGGTTCAAAATTCAGTCCTTCGTAGGCATTATCTTCTAGTACGATACAATCGTATTTTTCGGCTAATGCTAACAATTGACGGCGATGATCTAAAGAAGTGGTAAGACCTGTAGGATTGTGTAAGGTACTGACGGTAAAGATCAGCTTGGGACGATAGGTGTAAAGATTTTTTTCTAACAACTCCAAATTTATGCCTTCGGGTGTCATGGGTATACCAATTACCCTTGCACCCATGTTGTACAGCAGGGATAGCATACCGTACCAAGTTGGGCTTTCGACCAACACCCAATCACCAGGTTTGACATAGTGATGTACGGCTAACAGTATTCCTTGTTTGGAGCCATTAGTAATAATTAAATTGTCTGCTGTGACATTTAAACCGTGTTGCTGTACCAATAACCGCGCAATTTGTTGCCGCAGTATCAGCTGTCCTTGGGGTAAGTCGTAGTTAAATAAGCTACCCGATATCTGCTTTACGGCACGGCGGGCAACGCGCGGTAAATCGTCCAATCCAGAAGCTAAGGAAAAGCCGCTACTGAGATCGATAGTTCCTGGTTGCTGACGGGCTTGCACCGATTTCATGTAAAGATTGAAAGACGAACCGCCCTGGAATTCTTCAATCAGTGGTGGTAGGGGGGGTTGTTCTAGAACAATCGTGTCTTGAGGCGGCGCGAATTGGTGCTTTGACAATTGGTGCTTTGACTCGGTGCGATCGCTTTTTGCCGAACAGACGAAGTAGCCAGATCCTTGACGCGCTTCCACCAGTCCCTCGGCTGCTAAGACGTTGTAAGCTTCGATGACAGTAAGTTTATTTACCCGCGTACTTGCAGATAGGGTACGAATTGAGGGAAGCTTATCACCCGATCGCAATGCACCAGTTTCGATCAGATGACGGATGCGATCGCGGATCTGTAGATAAACTGCTGTAGATGAGTGTCTTTCAATAGGAATTCTCACGGTGCAATCCTTTTTAAAAATGAGAATTCAGTCTTTCTAGATATAATAAATGATTCATTTGCATCTGTGATGGTACACTTTGACTTTATTTACCTAGAACAGTTTTAGAACGAGATAACTGTTCTATTTAAAATTGCTAAATCCGTACCTTATCAAATTTGTAAGGCATGGATAACAATAGAAATAAGCAAGTTAAAAGTTAAAAATCAAAAAGCAGAACTCTAGATTTTTGCCAAAATTTTTGCTGTAAGTAAATACTATTATAAGGTTTTTAACCATGGAAACCTCAACTTTGCCTGCACGGAAAACAGAAATATCTCGACCGCTTTCTGAAAAAATACAAAAGATTCTTCAAGATGTAATTCACGCTTTAACTCGCGGTGATGAATTGCAAGTTTGGCAGAAAAAAGACCGTAACGGTAACGCATACTGGCAAGCATTCGATCCAAAAACCCGTAAATCTACTAGTCTCAGTTCCGAGGCAGAAATGCGAATTTGGATTGAGGAACGCTACTACCACTCTGACTAAATTCTAACTAAATTAAACATGGAACTGATTATTACTTATTCAATTGTTCACGTTTGTTTGGTAGCTGTATCTTGGCTATCAACCCACACAGAAAATCGCCCCATTTCCCCACCAAATCGCTACCTTGGGGGTAAGATTATTTCTGCTGAAATTGCGATCGTCCCACGAAAAACTCGATTTTGGATTTAACCTTCTACATATTACTTCTACATACTAGGCGTGTAATACCTTGCACTCCTAGTTTTCTGTTTGTGTCATTTCACGGATATCATCTAAAGGTGATTCTGGTGCGGTCAGTTCGTCAGGAAAGAATTCAAGTATGACCTAGCAATCTCTCCCCATCGACTTACAAAAAATGTATTGTATTGAACTGCTTCTGCTACTTGAGAGTGAGGTAAGGCTATAAGCGGCTTTGTAATCTTAATCGGTGTAGTTTATATTCCTTAATGGTAGCCTCATCATGGCAACTCAAAAAGAGACTGAAGAGAAACAAACTAAAGCAGAATTCGATGTAGATCGAGAAATTGACGCATTATTTCAAGCAATGGAAGGCAACTTCAGCGAAACTGAACCTGAAAGTGCCGTTGGTTTAGTCGATCGCTGGTATAACTATCTCCATCAGTTTAAAGAACCGGAAGTAAAAGAACTAGCAAGCAGACTCAAAGAGTTACAAAAACTGCTCAAGAGTGGCAAAGCGACTGGACACGAGATCGGCGAAGCACTCATTGACATTGGCGAACAAACTAGCGAGTTTTCTACCGATCTCGAAAAAGGCATGAAGCAGTCTGTGGGAAGGCTAGGCAAGCAACTTCGTAAGGCTGGTACTTCAGTTGCCAAGGCTGAAGACCAAGAGTATCACCAACAAATGGATGCTTTGGTAGAACAGGCAGAAGACGAAGAACTCACCTCGCTCGATCCTGAAGAAGCTGTAAGCGCAATCGACTTGTGGTACAACCTATTGCATAAAGCAGAAGGCGAACAATACCAACAGTTAGCAAACAGCTTGAAGGGTTTGAAGCAAACCCTCAAGCGTGGTAACGCCAAGCCTGCAACAATTGCCAAGGCTCTAGCTGAAGTGGGCGAGCATACTACTGAAATTGCGTCTGAAGCGCCACGCGGCTTTAAAGGTATCGTGCAAAAACTTGGCAAGCAGTTGACTAAAGCCAGCGAATCTTTAGCTACAGCAGAATAGCTCGCCGCGTTTACCTGCTGCAAAAGTCTCAAAGGCAGAAGGACTGTCTTTCTACCCTCTACCCCTTGCCTTCTGCCTTTCAATTATCAGATACCACTGGCAACAACAACCTGGAAGCGCGATCGCCACCAGATTCAACTTGTAACGTGACAATTTGAGCATCCATTAACCGCGTACTACCCAGAGGCGAACCCGTACCAGGATTCATCGGATAAGCCGGAAAACAAGCCGCACTCAAACTCAGCCGCAAAGCATGACCCTGCTTAATACAAGCGCAAGTAGCTTGCAGAGACATTCTTAAGGGTCGATCTTGCCCTGATGGAACGTGAATGTAACCTTGAGTCAAGTTATATACACTCCCATTCGGATATACCTCAGAAACCACCGCACACAAGTCATGACTGGGCGTATCCGCACTACACCAAATCTCTGCCATCACTTCCCCCGCCAAATGTAGATCTGCGACTAGGGGTGCAGTAGTATAAGTCAAAACATCAGTACGACAATCAATTTGCGATCGCTCGAACGAGCCTGCGGGTACAACTGCATGACCTCCCAAAGCAGGCACGGGTCGCCAAGGGTCGTGAACCAAGACATCTGAAGCATAAGACTCAGGACAAGATTCGCTCAGCATTCCTGCATCTTCCCGAATACTTGCCAACCCAGTGCTTGACAAAAAGTACGATTTCTGGTTTGATAATCTTATTGTGGGCAAAGTATGCCACATATTAACCCCCATTTCAAACCAACAAACGGGCGATTCTGCTTCTAAACCCGTATCCAAGCCTTTTAAAAACCAATCGAACCAACGAATTTGCATCCGATCTACAGGACTCAAAGCTTGCGATCCGTAATCGATTGCACCGACTTTACGCGACCAGGGTAAGTGCGCCCAAGGTCCCACTAGTAATTGCTGGCGATAGCTACTTCGTCCCGCCATATCTTTGTACAAACGCAGCGTCCCGCGCAGGTAAGTATCAAACCAGCCGCCGATGTGGAACATTGGTAGATCGACATGCTGTAGGTGACGCTGGGGTGAAATCTCCTGCCAGTATTCATCGTCTTGGGAATGTTCCAACCACTCGTGATAGAAGGCATTGGGGGCGAACTTACGCAGGCACTCGTTTAAGCTAGGGACGCGATCGTAGACAGAGATATCTTGGGCAGCAGCATAGAGAGTGTAATGTGCTGCAACATCACCCTGTATCCTGGCAGATTCGGCAGCAAGTTGAATTGCCCAACCCAAATTTGTTTGCAAGCAAAATGCCCCACCTTCATATACCCAGTCAGTGTAGAGATTATGGGCGATCGTCGCCGGACAAATTGTTTTTAAGGCGGGAGGTTTAGCGGCGGCGGCGTATAACTGCGTCATCCCCTGATAGGAAAAGCCGTACATGCCAACTTTGCCATTACTACCAGGTAAATTCGCCGCCCAATTTACTGTATCTTCTCCATCTTCAATTTCGTTGACGAATAGCTTAAATTCTCCCTCCGATGTACCTCGCCCCCGCACATCTTGAATAACGACAATATAACCGCGAGCAGCATACCAAGTGGGATGGGCGTAGACTACAGTAGAAGCGATCGCCCTGCCATAGGGTTGACGCATCAATAATACGGGAAACTCGCCCTCAGCATCGGGATAGTAGACATCTGCATCCAACCGCAGGCGATTGCGTGTCAGCATGGAAACAGTTTTTTTCGGACGCACTGCTAGCATAAAACAGGTGCAGGTAAGCGACGTAACACGGATATATCTTCCTCATCCAGTTCTACAGGCGTACCGCTGCGAATCAATTCGGCAAAGTCTTCATTTGGAACCATAATACACAAGGCATACAACCGCGTAGAACCTGTATTCTCGATGATGTGAGTTCCTGTAGCGGGGACTAAAATACTATCTCCGGCTTGGATAGATACTGTTTTTCCATCACACGTCGCTTCTCCTTCCCCTTTAAGGATAAAAAACATTTCTACCGCCTGCTGATGTCGGTTCGGGGGAGTCTTGCCACCCACATCAAAAATTTCTACGCACATCGTCAGTGACATGTTAGCAGTTGCCGTGTCAAAGACGATCGCTAATCTATTCGTATCGTGAGGGCTAATCCGAAAAACTTGATAGTCTTGAGGAGACTTAGCAACGGGAATTACACAACGATTTGTATTCATAATTTGGTAATTGGTAATTGGTAGTTGGTCATTTGTCATTTGTCATTTGTCATTTGTCATTAGTTGTTGGTAACTACTCACTACTCACTACTCACTACTCACTACTCACTACTCACTACTCACCACTCACTACTCACTCTCTACTGAATTGCTTCCACGATAGCTTGAGAATCGGTGACAAAACCGAAGCATTGCTTAACGTTGTATAAAGTTGCTAGCCAGCAATATTCTGGAGATGTGGTAGCAGTGCAATCTTGAACTAACACGCAGTCGTAGCCTAAAAAATTAGCATCTTGTAATGTTGCCATGACACATTGATCGGCATTGACACCTGCAAAAAATAGTGTCGTTCTGCCTAAGTTACGCAAAATACTATCTAAGGGAGTATCCCAAAAACCGCTCATGCGGTACTTATCGATGCGGATATCTTGGGGCATCTGTTCTAATTCATCCACCACCGCCGCTGCCCAACTCCCAGCCATTAGCACCTTAGCACCATTAACAGGTAGAGGATCGCCCAATCCTACCCCCTTACCTGTAGGGTTGTAAACGTGACGCACGCCAGCACTAATATTGACTAAATCGGGACGATTGCCCCAATTGATCCAAATGATGGGGACATCTACTTGACGTAAAACTGGCAGTAAAGATTTTAACGGTGAAATTGGGCTACGGGCAGGACTAACATCCACGCCGATATGCGCCAGCCAACCATCAGGATGGCAGAAATCGTTTTGCATGTCTATGACTAGAATGGCAGACTTTGCCAAGTCGAGGCGTAAGGTTTTGGTTTGAGTTGGCAGGGTGACAATTTTTGCCTCTAAAGGTGGACGAGTCATGTCTGCGATCGCTTCATTGACTGCCCAGGCGTTAGGGGGTATTCCTAGAGTTGTGAGATGGTTCATAGAATTATTGTAGGGGCGGGTTTTCTCCAACATCTCTGTAATTGGCAAATCATCTAGGTAAACTCGCCCTCACAGGGGGAAATTGTAGAGGCGGGTTTTCTCCAACATCTCTGTAATTGGCAAATCATCTAGGTAAACTCGCCCTTACCAGAGTAAAGGCGCATAGCTGTGCGCCCCTATATGCAAGATTATTATTCAGTGACTTTGTGCCTGAGATAGAAATCTTTTTTACAGAATTGATGTCACACTAAATAACAAGATTTTATATTTGTTGATATTTAAGGATAAGTGCGTGAGCTACACGATTCAACAAGTCTCGATCGCAGGTGAAGATGGTTACAATACAGTAGACGTACAGATAGAAAACGATCGCATTACTGCTATTGCCCCTCAGCTACCCGTTAGCGGTACGGCGATCGATGGTAAAAATAAGTTACTCCTACCAGGCTTTGTTAACGCCCACACCCATTCATCCGAAATGTGGCAACGCGGGCTGATTCGCCCCGTACCTCTGGAGTTATGGCTTGCCGAACTGTACGATTTTGCCCCCCTCGATCCCGAACAAGTTTATCTTAGTGCTTTGGGTACGGCGGTAGAAACTCTACTGTCGGGGGGAACTAGCGTTGTCGATCACTTAGTTTTGATTCCAGGGAAGGAAATTGAAACAGTAGCAGCGGCGGTGATGGCATATCGTGAAATTGGCATTCGGGCTTTCGTTGCGCCCTTAATTCAAGATGAAGCCTTGGCTGCGGGGATACCGACTGGGGGGAGGGAAGTAGAACAGGAAGCTTTCTTTCGTTCTACAAATGAGATATTGGCGATGATGGCGGATGCTGTCGCCCAATTTCACCGCCCAGAGGAGGGAATTAGCATACTTGTCGCCCCTACGGGAATTCAACTGTGTTCCGATGCTTTATTTGAGGGATGCATTGAATTGAGCGATCGCTACAATCTCTGTCGCCATTCTCACCTACTCGAAACTAAAGCCCAACAACAGCTAGCACGAGAAAAATACGATTGCAGCGCGGTAGAACATTTAAAACAAATTGGCTATTTGAGCGATCGCACTTCTCTAGCTCATTGTATCTGGTTGAGCGACAATGACATTCCTATCCTTGCCGAAACGAAATCTACCGTAGTTCACAACCCCTTAAGCAACCTGCGTTTAGGCAGCGGTATCGCCCCTGTTTTAAAATACCGTCAAGCGGGAGTTAACGTGAGTTTTGGTTGTGATGGTTCTGCAAGTAACGATTCGCAAGACTTGCTAGAAGCGATCAAAATTGGTTCGATTTTACATACCGTTACTGACTCAGATTATCGCCAGTGGATTACCCCCCGCCAAGCAGTAGAAATGGCATCTCTGGGCGGGGCAACAGGATTAAATATGTCAGATAAAATCGGCAGTATAGCTATAGGGAAAAAAGCCGATTTAGTTCTTTACGATTTGACAAGTTTATCGCTTTTACCCCGTACAGATCCGATTGGTTTACTTATATTAGGTCGCCCGACTCAAGTTGTCGATAGTGTTTGGGTAAATGGTAAACAAATTGCTAGCTGCGGTAAGGTGACAACGATTAATATTGAGGAATTGCGACAAAAACTATTTTATTTCAGCCAGTGGGAAACTAAACAGACATCTAAAACAGTCACAGAAACCGAAGCACGCTATCGCACAGTCATGGGATTATAAATTGGACGATTTGTCAATCGAATTATTTTCTTGCAAAACCTGCTTAGATTCCTCAATTTGCTGCTGCATGTATTTGCTATATTCTTTCACCGCCTTTATCTGCTTCTGTGTTTGTTGTACGTGTTCGTACCCAGCCTGGATGTATTCTTCTGTAGCATTTTCATCGTCCTCTCGTGCCATCCTCGTATGTTGCCGGATCGCTTGAGAGTGTTCTTGTACGGCTTTGCCATATTCTTCTATTAGCTTACCGCGATCGCGCTGTCCTGCTTGAGCTTGCAAGGCTTTACCCAGCTTTTCGGTTGTCTCTCCATGTTGATGTGAAAGCAGCGCGTGTTTCTCTGCTTCTGCAATATGTTCTGGTGATACCTCATGCATCATCTTTTTCCTTTTTCTGCTGTTAACACCAATTTTGCTCTTTCCTGCATCTATCAACGTCTAACAAAAGGGTGAATTTGCTGCCCAACTCGTATGATTCCAATTAGCGATCGCATTCCTCTCGGTAGGCAACCAGTTGTAACATATTTAATAATTGGTATAAATGTTGTCTTATTTATCTGGGAATGGCAACTCGATGTTAGAGGAGAACTAATTCATTTTATTGATAGTTGGGGAGTTGTTCCAGCCAAAATAGTTTATGTTACGGTTGTAGCTTTTACAACATTTAATCCTGCTGCTTGGGTAGCTGGGCTACTAGTTCAATTCTCTCTAATTCAGGGAATGTTTCTACATAGTAGCTTTAGTCATCTAATTGGTAATTTGTTATTTCTATTTGTTTTTGGTAAGACTGTAGAGAATTTCTTAGGACATTTCAAGTTTTTAGGTTTTTACTTCCTGTGTGGGGTTCTTACATCAGGATTGCAAATTTTAATTGAGCCTACACTCGACTTACCTTTAATTGGAGCTAATGGTGCGATCGCCGGAGTTTTGGGAGCGTATTTATCTAAGTTTCCTAGAGCAAGAATTGATACAATAATACCATTAATAGTTCTATTTATTCCCATTCAGTTACCAGTTTTATTTTATGTATACTGGTGGTTTATTCAACAGCTATTTTATGGAATTGGCAGTTTAAGTATTCATGGTAGCGTCAATCCTTTTAGCCTCTGCTATTGGATGCATGGAATTGGATTAATCATTGGTGTGGTTTTGGTTCGCGCTCAAAAAATAAATTATCAGTGAGATTTATAGAGATAGATTTACCAAATTTATAGTTGATTGATTGGTATAATTACCGGATTTATTTTGTCGATAAATCTGCCATTTTCCGTGAATCTACTTTGGATACAACAAATATTATAAGTTAATTTCGATATATAGCTATGTATATCAAAATATGAAAGCGTCAAAACTTATCGGTTTAGCAGTTATTTTAACTGGAGTATTCAATATTAACTCTGCTGTTGCAGCAACTAGAATTCAGTTCGCTAGAGGTAGTTACTGCGGCATGTACTCAGGAAACTTTACTGGAGGTAAAGAATTTGTTCTAAGGTTAGCCAAAGGGCAAACTTTTACCAGTAAAAATGTGGGTAACGGAACTCAATACGATATTTATGTAAAAGGTTCGACTGGGGTAGTAAGAGGAGAAAAAGTATCTACTAACGAAATACAATACTATATACCTAGAGCAGGCAACTATTATGTTTATGTTGAATCAACCGTACCTCATAGCAGCATAGAGTTTTGCGCTTATGAATAAAACTTGAGAGGTGACTTGATATGAGTAAACTGGTACTGCCAAATTTTCCTCCTCAACAAATGGGACAAGTTATCGCCACTCTCACCGTCACCAACAGGCTCGATCGCGTCCTATCCGAAAGAGGCTTTATTCCTAATACCGAAATTCGTTCCTGCATTTTAACTGATGTCTTAGTCGATACAGGTGCAACATTGTTGTGTTTACCGAGTGCCATTATCAGCCAACTAGGTTTAGTTCAAGGAGGAGAAGCCAGCGTTGAAACAACAGCCGGAATTCAAATAGGACGAATATATAGGGATGTAGAATTATCATTTGGCGATCGCCTTGGTACATTTGATTGTTTAGAACTCACAGAAGTACCCTACGCATTACTGGGCGTAACCCTAATGGAAATTTTAGGACTAGAACCCGACTTAAAAAACCGCCAACTCAGAATTTTACCCATGAACTCCGAGCAAACATATCTCAGCGTATTGTAAGCCACAAGCCAAAAGTCAAAACACTACTCACTACTCACTACTCACTACTCACTCTCATAAAAAAACCCCTCACCGCAGCGAGAGGCTTAAACCTAACCTAAACCATTTAAACCGCTACAGCGATCGCGCCTGCTATCGCCGCAAATAACGCCGAAATCGTCGCCGTACCAAACAGCCACCAAGCAGCTGAAGCCGCCGCCTTGCGCGTCTCTTCTGCTTGCTTTTCTGCCTGTTCTTTGACTTGTTCCAACCGCTTCTGGGCTTCTTGCTGAATGCGTTCTGCCCTTTGCAACACGTTGTTGCGCGCTGACTCGATGCGATCGATCAAACGGTTAGCATCCGCTTCCGAGATATCCTCGCGGGAACTCAAAATCGCTACATAAGTATCCCGATTAAACGAAGATAATCGCCCGCGTAAAGCATCAAATCCAGCTTGCGGATCGTCGAACAACTTGCGTAAATCTCGCTGGATGCTGTCGTAATTCAACTCTGGACGATCCAGTGAATTGAGGTAGCCGCGAATACGCTCGAATACACTGTCGAGCGCATCTTGAATGCGGCGTTGAATTGCCCGTACTTGCTCGACAAAATTATCGCGTACGGCTAGTACCTGATCCACAGTTTTTGCTGCTTCCGCATCGGACATATCGCCCCGCATCTTCAACAAGTCAATCAACGTCTCGCGATCGAAATGAGACAAGCGATCGCTCAAACTCTCAATTCCCACCCGCGGATCGCGTAACAACAACGATAGATCCCGCTTAATGCCTTCTGGGTTGAGTTCTTCCTTACCTGTATGGCGCAGGTAATCTTCCAAATAAGTTTGGAAATTCTGGACTCTTTGTTGCGTGCGAGTTGCCAAACGTCGAGGCGCTTTGATAATATCGCGAATCGAAGTCTGCATTCGATCGGCAATTTGATTGACTTGCTCCTCGCTCAAGTCTTGTCGCTGACTCAATAACTTCACCAATGTCTCTCTGTCTACATGCGACAAGCGCCGTCTCAGGGCAGCCGTACCCTCTTTCGGGTTGGCAAACAAGCGTTGAAAGTCGCGCTGAATTCCTTCTGGATTCAACTCATCTCTACCAGTATTGCGGAGATAATCGGCGATCGCATTTGTTACCGAGTCGTACTGTTCCTTCGCTTTGCCTACCAAAGCCTGCGGCGAACCTTGCACCTTGTGCCAAGACCCTTCGACTTGGTTGATAATCTGATTTATCTGCCCTTCGTTCAAGTCTTGCCGCTGATTTAACAGTTGTACCAGCGTCTGGCGATCGAAGCGAGATAACCGCGCCCGTAGTGCTGCCATCCCCGCTTGCGGATCTTCGAGTAAAGTCTTCAGTTCTGCTTCAATTGCGTAAGGATTTAATTCATCTCTGCCAGTGTTACGCAGGTAAGATTCTAAATTCAGCCATAGACTCTCAGCTTGATATTTTGCTTGTTCCGACAGTCCTTGAGACTCAACTAAAACTTTTGCTTTCGCTTGCTCTAATCGATCTAAAATCGGTTCTACTTCTTCTGGAGTAATGTCATTGCGTTGCAACAGCACTTGTCGCATCGCATCGCGATCCCATCTTGCCAAACGCAGAGCGAGGGTGTCGTGGTCGATGTCCGAATCTTCCAGCAAGGGTTTGAAGCCGCGATCGATACCTTCTTGGGTTAAATCTGCTTTACTTGTCACCAGCAGATAGCTTTCTACACGCCGCTGAAGTTCTTCGACTGCTTCTCGTTCTTCGATGCCTCTCACTGTTGTCAAGACATCTTGACGAATCAATTCTAGGCGATCGGCAATTGTTTGAATTTGAGCTTGAGTCAGCATTCCCTTTTGTTGCAACAACTTAGCGAAATCATTGCGAGAAAGTTGCTCGATTTGTTGCCGTACTACTGTCGGATCGGCAGCCGGATCGTAGAGAACATCGCGGAATTCCCGATCCATCCGATCTTGACTCAATTGCCAAGTATAAGTATTGAGCAGGTAGTTTTCTACATCTGCTCTGATTGTCGTGTAGGGAACTTCAGCAGATTTCATTCCGGTTTGAGTTGCGACTTTATCTGCTTGTTCGGTGACTTTATCTCTCGCCGTCAGCAGCGATCGCAAAATCTTCTCTACATCCAAATCTGACAGGTCGGCACGCCCCATCACCATCCCCATGAGGGTATTAATGCCCGTTTGCAGCGTTTGCTGTACTGGGCCTGTGGTGGTGTCGGCTTGGTCTGCTTGTCTTCGATCGGCTTGCCTGGACGATCGCGTTTCTTCTGCCAGTCGATCGATTTTGGCGTTTAACTCATCCGTTTTGGCTTGTCCAGGTTGGACGGTCTTGAGGTAATCGATCAATTCATTCATGCGATCGGGTTTCGGTTGTTGGTTCGCCACCACTTCCCGCCACACGCCTTCCAACTGTTCGGCAATTTTATTCACTTCGCGTCTCGATAAGTCGGTGCGGCTGCTGACTAAATCGATAAACTTCTGACGGTCGATATTGCGTAGGTCGTCAGTTCCGGCGATCGACGCCAGTTGCGGATCGCGCAGAATCGATTCAAATTCTCTTCTAATCTTTGCCATGTCCATCTCTGGCGGACGCAGCGTATCGATATAGTCTTCCAGATTCTCGCGAATTGTCGTCGGATCGATGGCGCTACCGATTTCGCGTCGCACTGCCGCCGCTGCTGCTTCTGCTGTCTGTACGACTTGCTGATTTACAGCTTTTGCTCCCATCGCAGCGGTAGCCGTTCCCATAATGGCTTGAAAGCCGGAAGTTGCCGTATTGACAACAGAACCAACTAGAGAACCGACTGTCGTGGAACTCACCCATACCAAGAGTAAAAAGTAAGCTCCCCAAATGACTAGACCGAGGATCGCTCCTAGTCCTACATCTATACCTAGCAAACTTAATCTCACCGCCAAAAAGCAAGCGATGAATAAAGCGATACTAACAGTTACTAATGTCCAAATGCCTACTGCCGTGCCAATCTTGCGGATCGTTCCCCCCACACTCCCAGATTCACTACTACCTGAATCTGAGTCTGATTGCCGCCCTAAATAGGAAATCCCAGCAGCCACAGAGAGGTTTGTTAAAACAAGTTGTACGGCAAAGGCAAGAATTACCCCCGATATTAAAGCAACAAAAAATCTCGGTCCTGAAAATATCCCTGTCTCTGCTGGTATAGCTACGCCTGTACCAGGTGTCGTTACGCCTCCACCTGGTGTCGTCACCTGTGCCAGCCAAGACAAAGGTTTATATAGTCCCAGTAAAATTTCTGGATTCTGAAACATGGCTTTTCCTTCTTTTGTGCTGCGCTGAGCGTCTAAATACAATGTGAGGAGGAATTGTAGGAGCTGGAAATTACTTTAACCCCGTAGCTTAAAAATGCTGCATTTAATAGCGCCAAGCATCCACCCTAAGTCAGAAAGCTCTGCCTGTGGTGGGATGAATTAAAATTTACTTCTAAAACAAGTAAATGCAATTAGCAGCGATTACGTGCATAAATATACTAATTTCAAGTCTCTAAAAACACCCCGCGATCGCACTAGAGCGATTTACACCGTCTATTGATAGAAATTCCTCCCTAAAATTCACTTCATAATAGTCCCAAAGAAGTGTTACTAGTTTGTACCTCTAGACAGAAAGCAAGAATTAAATTCTGACTTAAATTAAAGATATGTGAAGCGGTAAACAATTTTAGGAGCAAAAAATGGAAACTCGCGAAACTCGTCCAGCCACCGATGTACCACCAGTTGCTAAAGCTTACAACGGTGTAGATAGAAATGCATTTATCTTTGGGTTGAATCCCCAAGCCGAACTTTGGAACGGACGTTTGGCAATGATCGGATTCCTTGCTTACCTAGTTTGGGATTTAGCAGGATATAGCGTTCTGCGTGATGTATTACACTTAATCGGATACTAGATCCCCCGTACCCTCTCTGAAAAAGGAGGGTTTTGTATTGATTTGCAATTGCATGTCAAGGATCGTAGTAGAGGCGCACAGATGTGCGCCTCTACTAATGCTCAAATGCGCTTCTACAGATGTGTCCCTACAGATTTTATTCGCCTATTTTCGGTAAGCGAAACCAGAACTGCGAACCCCCTTTAGAATTCTTTTTATAACCTATACTACCGCCCCATCGCTCTACTGTCATTCGACAAAAATACAGTCCTAAACCAACTCTTCCTGGTTTATTTTTGCCTTGCGAAAACTTTTGAAATAAAGTTGTAGCAATGTCTGGTTCTATACCAGAACCTTCATCATCAACGGTAACTTCAATAACATCTCCTGCTTCCTTAATTGCGATCGTGACTGCCGAATTTGGCGGACTGTATCTGTAAGCGTTTTCTACAAGATTAGAGATCGTTCTTTCCAAACGCGACTTTTCTCCTGCCACTTTCCATTTTCTATTCTTATCTACGCCAATATCTAACTGCAAGTTGATTTGATTGAGAAAGAAGACTGGCGATAAAGCATTCACAACTTCTAGAACGCAATCTAGCACATCTGGAGCTTGCTGCGGATCGAAAATCGTACCTTCTAACGACTCAATTTCTGCTGCAAAAGCGTCTAAAATTTCTCGAATTAATGTCTCTTGTTTTTGACACTGTTTTTTCCCGATATTTAAGTATTCTTGCGCTTTAGTATTAAGATTTTGCAGTGAAAGCAGCTCAAAGCAGTATTTGATCCCTGTTAGTTGTCCGGCTAAATCGTGAACGATACAATGAATTAATACTTCTTTTTTCTGAACCTCTTTTAATAAATTGTAGTAGTTTAAACTATTCTCTCTGGCTTTTTGTAGCAGAAATTGTTGCTCTTTGTAATTGGAAGTAATTAGTAATATTTTTTTCTCGTTTAAACAAACTGCCGAAGCTTCTAAATAGAATTCTTCGCCTAATAAGTCGGTTTCAGACCAAATACCAGATTTAATCCTTCCCTTTTCGTTTTCCTGCCAAAATGTTTCCGCATCAATGAGAAAATTATCGAGTACGGGAAATTGCTGTCCTGGCATCAATTGTTGTTGTAAATCAGTATCGGGGTAAAACTGGACGAACCAACTAGGTGCAGTACCAATAAGTTTGAAAGATCCAGATGCCAATCTTTCCAGAACGGCAACATTTAACGCTGCAAATAACTCATCTATGATGCTTTCCTCACTCATGCTACTAAGAACGTAAAGATGGGTATTGGTTCGTTGGCTATGTCTTTATATACAGTTTTACTATTTCTAAAGTAAGCCTGCATTTCACCGATGCGATCGTATGTATTGCGATCGATCGCGATCGCGTTAGGAACCGTTTGATATCCTAACTGCTCGATTGCTGCCATGCGATCGCCAGCAGCAATAAAAGTTTTTTGATTTTGACTCCCAGTTATACCCACAACTATAGAACCGGAAACGATACTGATGCCAACGCCAAAAGCAGTGCGTCGATCGACTTGTCGTACTTGACTCACTTCTCGCACTGCCTCTACGATTCGCATAGCTGCTTTGGTAGCGCGCACCGCAGGCGAACCAGTCACTGGAAGTATACCAAACAGACTTGTTACGGCATCTCCGATGCTTTTACTCACCATACCACCTTCATCTAGTAACGGCTGCATGATGGTGGAAATGTATGAGTTGAGAGTGCTGACAACTTCTTCTGGGGAACAATCTTCTATACCGGAGTTAAAGCCGCAAATTTTAGCCAGCAGAATAGTTACATCTCGGCGATCGCCTTTTTCTAGTATTGTCACTAACTCCTGCGATAGGTTTGCCGCAACGAGATCGTGCCAGTATGGTTGCAACAACCGAGATTGATGTTGTCGAACTAAACTAAGATCGTTACCTTGTTGCTGAACGAGTTGATACTGATTCTCGTACCAACTAGCATCCAACAGTAGTATCCACTCGCCTTCATCCGCCGTAAAAATATGGACATCGGCGGCAACTCCCGATTCCATTTTGATGCAAGGCAAGACGAGCGGTAAACCCTGAAAGGGAAGCAATCCAGCTAAAAAAAGAATCTGCTTTTCTACAGATTCCCCTTGTCTTAAATTTGTAAATCCATACAACGATAATTTCCCTCCCCAGCTTGACAAACACCCATTTTGCACTAAAAAATAAGCTGGAGAACGCTCTTCAACAATTAATTGATGAGTGTAATTAATTACAGGTTTAGGGAGGTGAAACATCGAGTGCCTCCAGCATTTGTTTTGTCAGTTTGACGAAGGCTTCTTCTACACCCATCCCTGTTTTAGCACTAGTTTTGATGACAGCCCAATTCTTTTGTAAAAGAAGGTCTACTGTTTGATCTTCTATTTCCCAATCTTCTGATAAATCTACTTTATTTAGCAGTAAAATAAAGGGAACTTCACCCACAGTTTCTTCTGCTCTTTGTTGCAAGGAAAAGGCTTTATCTAAGGTATAACGGCGGGTTCCATCTACTACTAGAATATAACCAGACGCGCCTCTCAGGTAAGACATTTGCACTTTCTGAAATTCATCTTCTCCGTGGATGTCCCACAAGATCAAATTGACTTCTCGATCGGCAATCTTAACTAGTTTTTTATCGATTTTTACTCCCACAGTGGAATGATAGGCTTCTGAGTAAATGCTTTTGACGAATCGCGATACTAAACTTGTTTTTCCCGTGGCAAAAGCGCCCACCATACATATTTTTTTTTGGATCATAGCTCAAATAATAGTTTTTTCCTAGGGCGCATCTGTTAAGAATACTTTAAAAGAGACACGACGATTCATTGCTTGATTCTTTTGTATTGCATTTTGCTGCCAAGGTTCTTGCATTCCCACGCCAACGGCAGTTAAGTAAGTTGCCTTTACGTTGCGGGCAACTAAAGCCGATAAGATTGTATCGGCTCTAGTTTGACTGAGTTGCATATTATGCTGCATCGTGCCGTCGCTATCTGCGTGTCCTTTAATTTCAATTCGTACATTTTTATTTAAAAGTGGTGCTGTCTTCGTAAGTTTTTGAATAGTTTGGATGATATTTTGCAATTTCTGTTCCTGATTTGGTAAAAGCTGCGAGCGATCGTTGACAAAAAAGAGCATCTGTTTTTCTAACTCAGTTTTCGTATTGAGTAATTCTATAAGTTCGGTTGCCGTGAGGCGATCGCTTTGTAACTGAGTGACTCCAGGGATATTAGGAGCCATTTTTTTGGCGCGCTCGATCCACTGACGCGAAGCAGCACCAGTTATATGAAGAATACCGTTGCGATCGACTTTTAATTTAGCAGTTTTTGGTGGCTGTAAGAGTTTTTCTGCTCGTTTAGTCACAAATTCAGGAGCTAGAGAAATGTAAGGCTCCCAGCGGCTAACAACATTCGCCGGATCTAGATTTGCGGCTGAGATTAAGGTAGTCGGATCGACTGCTAAAGGATCGCGCAATCCCGATATATAGTACTTACTAAAATGCTTTTTAGCACTGACGACAACTATTCCCGATTGGGAATTTAATGAATCTAAATATGCCGTCCATCTTTGTCTGGCTTGAAAAGACATAAAACCCCACAATCCCAGCGCGCCAAAAACCGTGCCGAGCAATATTAATAAAAGTGGAGAAGGTTTGTCTTGTTGTTCGCCTTGATACTGAGCTTGAAGACAATGTTCTAAATAAGATTTACTGGCTTCAAATGGAGTGTCGTCACCTTGAAATGTCAGCAGTGCTTGATAAAATTTTTTATGAATTGCTTCTAGAGTAGTCTGAAAGTTTTCCCTTAATTCTTTGGGTGGGTTGCCTCGAATTACGCCTGCTAAGATTGCTTGGGGACCTTGCTCGATCCAAATTGTCAGTTCGCCAAATTCTAGCGTATCCAACCGATCTTGATGTTGTACCTTAAATGAGTCTTGCACGAAATCTTGAATTGCTTTCAACATGGCTGCGACTAGATCGGCATCTTGTGCGGCTGTCGGATCTACTGCCAAGCTATGTAGCAACAATCCAGTTTGGCGGTGAATTAGAAAAACTTCTTCTACGCGATAAATCAGCGTCCGCAGCAAGACAACTTCGGCAAAAGACTTGCCAGTTTGCATTGCTTCTAAACGCCAGCGAAAACTTCTAGGAGTTAGACTTTGGTTTAGTGTTCGATCGAAAGTAGCGACAAAAGTTTTGAGTGCTGCCATTGCAGCTTTGCGGCTGGCGGGTCCGATGATGGGAAACATAGCATCGGACAGTGTATTCAAATCCTTTCTGACAGAAGTTTGAATGGCTTGCTCTACAGTTGGCACGACGGCTTGAGTCAATTGATCGTCCTGTAACGACCTGAGAATAATTGCTTCTGGCAATATCCGACTGACATCTTCGACTCGGAGTTGAGAATTATCTAGTTTCGATCGCAGTTCTGGACCGAAAAGTAAATCCCGTAATTCGGCGATCGCCTCTTCCTCGGTAGTAGAATTGTTTTGCGGTAGCGATCGCTTTATCGGTGGTTGCTGTCGCTGCGAAACCAATTGACGCAGTTCTGCTAACACTTCTGTCTCGGCAGCGGTGAGGCGATCGTTTTGCGGTTGATTCAGCAGTTTCTCTAGCTCAGCCAATGCCTCAGCCTCAGAGCTTGAAATTCCATTCGTAGTTTTGTGAGTCGAAGAGTCACTCATAAGAGGGGCTAGGGGCTAGGGGCTGGGGGCTAGGAAAAAAAGAAGGGGCTAGGGGCACTCTTGCTAAAGGGTGGGGAATAAATTCGGAATTCGGAATTAATTGTAAATTGTGAATCGATCGATTGTGAATTCTTACCCTAGTCTCTAGCCCCTAGCCCCCAGCCCCTCTACTAAGTTTCGCTTCTCAATCGCATAGCTAATTCTGCAAACAAAGCTGCTAAAGTAATCCGGTTAGCTTTGTCGTTCCGAATTTCTTGAGTTTCTCGCTCAACTGTCGCTAAAATTTCAGCATATTTTTTCCCTATGTCCTCGTTCACATTTTTAGATTGCTCTAAAATTTGCTGTCGTAAATCTTTGGTAGCTTTAGTTGCTTGTTCGTCTAAGTCTAGTAACTTTTTCTCTAAAATTTCCACTTGATGCTTGTGTTCTTGAGTCAGTTCTTTTAAAACTTCATCTCTGTTAACTTGCTGCTTTTTAACTACTTCTGTAAGAGATTCAACCTCCTGCCTGATATATACTTCCAGCGAGTCCATGCGCTTTTTAGTGTCTTCTCGCAATTCAGTACATTCTCTCAGCAGCCGCTCTTCCAAGCGGCTAAATCTTTTGTCGTATTCTCTTACTTGCGTACCAAAGAGAATATCGCGAATTTTATCTAAGCTGCCACTGCTTAAGCTTTCCACATGGGACTGCTGGGATCTGTTGGTTGAGATAAAATCATTTTTTTTCGGTTCTACATCAATGTAGCTCGTGCTTTCTTCCAATTCGCTCATGGTTCGCTCTCCATTTTTATATTAAATAAATTTTTGACTGGAATTCTAAAACTAGTTTGACTATCTTCAATTACAATGTGTTTACTAAACTTCCACGCTTCAATATCGATCGCTCAACTAGCCCTTTCCCAAAAATTTGCTGATTCCGCGATGGTACACATTCCGTGTTTGTCAAAGCTAAGCATAGCTCGATCTCTCAACCTAATTGCCATTGTTCGCACAAGAACAACATTATTTTACGGCAAAGTTCATAAAAATTGAAAACATACTAAATTTTTTTATACTCAATTCTTTTCACTTTTTATACTCATTGTTTTGGTAACACAAGATGATGATGAATCCATATTTTTCCGATCTATAAATGCTTTTGGGTGACAACATTCCCTCACGAATTTCAATTCCTTATTAATTTTTAGTATAAATTAATACTTTTTGTTTTAGGTAAGATAATCAAAACTACCGCGGTTGAGAGCGTGGTAGCGACAATGAGAAAAGTATAGCACTCGAAGCAAAGGTTAGGACATAATAGAGGAGGAATCAACGAGAGA
>ERZ1066118.61-NODE-61-length-123005-cov-12.299797_pt1 | contig 123005 bp, 120 predicted proteins | sample MGYA00382765_ERZ1066118 | MGnify/ENA primary metagenome ERZ1066118 (study PRJEB33369, sample SAMEA5778348) | biofilm metagenome | biome: Industrial cooling water; feature: Water cooling tower basin; material: Biofilm | place: United Arab Emirates | collected...
ACCAGCATCTGCATCGCGCCGACCTCGTCGATCACGTCGATCGCCTTGTCCGGCAGCTTGCGGTCGTTGATGTAGCGCGCCGACAGCTCGACCGCCGACTTGATCGCGTCGGGGGTGTACTTGACCGCGTGGTGGTCCTCGAACGCCGAGCGCAGGCCGGCCAGGATCTTGATCGTGTCCTCGATCGTCGGCTCGTTCACGTCGATCTTCTGGAATCGCCGGAGCAGCGCCCGGTCCTTCTCGAAGTGGTTGCGGAACTCCTTGTAGGTGGTCGAGCCGATGCAGCGGATCGTGCCGCCCGACAGCGCGGGCTTGAGCAGGTTCGACGCGTCCATCGCGCCGCCCGACGTCGCGCCCGCGCCGATCACCGTATGGATCTCGTCGATGAAGAGCACCGCGTGGGGCAGCTTCTCCAGCTCGTTCACGACCGCCTTCAGCCGCTCCTCGAAGTCGCCGCGATAGCGCGTGCCCGCGAGCAGCGCGCCCATATCGAGCGAGTAGATGACCGCGGGCTTGAGCACGTCGGGCACGTCGCCCTCGATGATCTTGCGCGCCAGGCCCTCCGCGATCGCGGTCTTCCCGACGCCCGGATCGCCCACATAGAGCGGGTTGTTCTTCGACCGGCGGCACAGGATCTGGACGGTGCGGTCGACCTCCGGCCCACGGCCGATCAGCGGGTCGACCTTGCCGTTCTTGGCCTTCTCGTTCAGGTCGACGGTGAACTGCTTGAGCGCGCTCTCGCCGCTCTTCTTGTCCGCGCCCTTGGCCGGCTTTTCCTCCTCGGCGCCCTTGGGCGTGGAGGCCTCGGCCGCCTGGCCGCCCTTGCCGACACCGTGGCTGATATAGCTGACCGCGTCGAGGCGGCTCATGTCCTGCTGCTGCAGGAAATAGACGGCATAGCTCTCGCGCTCGGAGAAGAGCGCGACCAGCACGTTCGCGCCGGTCACCTCGTCGCGGCCCGACGACTGGACGTGCAGGATCGCGCGCTGGACCACCCGCTGGAAACCGGAGGTGGGCGAAGGGTCGGTCGCCTGGTCGACCTTGAGCGCGTCGAGCTCGGTGTCGAGGTAATGCGCGACCGTGGTCTTCAGGTCGCCCAGATCGACGTTGCAGGCGGTCATCACCTTGGAGGCGTGCTCGTCGTCGACCAGCGCCAGCAGCAGGTGCTCCAGCGTCGCATATTCGTGACGGCGGGACGACGCGGCCTCGAGCGCCTTGTGGAGGGTCGTCTCAAGCGCGGGGGCGAAGGATGGCATTCAGTCTACTCCAGTCGGACCGCCAACGAACGCAGGCCCGTTTGGTCCCATGTCGGGAGTGCGCGGCCCCGCATCAAGCACCGCCCCCGCGCCTGCGCTCGGGGCCGGCCGATGATCATCGTTTGAATAGCGCGTCTGCGCTTGCCTTGTGGTTAACGGCGCGTGAAATCCGTTGCCGACAGCGCGCGATCTCGCCCTCCAGCGCGGCGATCCGCGCCTCCAGCTCGGCCACCGACAAGGGGTCGAGATCCTGCCGGGTCAGCAGCGCCACCGGGTCGCCGGGGCGGGGCGAGGCCTCGTCCAAGTCCATCCTGCCCCCAGCGTTGACCGGCCGGGCGGGCAAGTCAATAACCGCGCGAAATCAGCCGCGAACGGGGGGTCAGGGCGGATGAGTGTTCCCGAGACGATGCACGCGATCGATCCCGACGCGCCCGGCGGGCCGGAGGTGCTGCGCCTGGTCGAGCGGCCCACGCCGCGGCCGCGGCCGGGCGAGGTGCTGATCCGGGTCGCCGCCGCCGGCGTGAACCGGCCCGACGTGCTGCAGCGCAAGGGCGGCTATCCGCCGCCGCCGGGCGCGCCGTCGATCCCCGGGCTGGAGGTGGCTGGGGAGGTGGTCGCGGTGGGCGAGGGCGTCGAGGCGGAGCCGCTGGGTCAGCCGGTCTGCGCGTTGCTGGCGGGCGGCGGCTATGCCGAATACGCCGCGGCCCCCTGGGGTCAGTGCCTGCCCGTGCCACAGGCGCTGACCATGATCGAGGCCGCGGCCCTGCCGGAGACGCTCTTCACCGTCTGGACCAACCTGTTCGAGCGCGCCTACGCGACCGAAGGGGACACCGTGCTGGTCCATGGCGGCACGTCCGGGATCGGCACCACCGCCATCCTGCTCGGCCGGCTGTTCGGGCTGACGGTGATCGTCACCGCCGGATCGGATGCGAAATGCGCCCATGCGCTGGAGCTGGGCGCGGCGCACGCGATCAATTACCGGTCGGAGGATTTCGTCGCGCGGGTGAAGGAGATCACCGGCGGCGCAGGCGTCGCGGCGGTGCTCGACATGGTCGGCGGCGACTATGTCGCGCGCAATCTCCAGTGCCTGGCCGACGACGGCCGCCACGTCTCGATCGCGGTGCAGGGCGGGGCGATGGCGACGGTGCCGATCTTCGAAGTCATGCGCCGCCGCCTGACGCTGACCGGCTCGACGCTGCGCCCGCGCGACACCGGGTTCAAGACGCTGGTCGCGGACGAATTGCACCGTACCGTCTGGCCTCACGTCGAGGCCGGCCGCCTCCGGCCCGTGATCGACCAGGTTTATCCGCTGGGCGAGGCCGCCGCAGCCCACGCCCGCATGGAAGCGGGCGATCATGTGGGCAAGATCGTGCTGGAGGTGATGCCGTGACGACCGCCGCCGCCGAACGCGCGGAACCCCGCCGCGAAGTCGCCCACTATGTCCTGCTGGCGCTGTCCTGTTTGCTGATCATCGGCAGCGTGCTCGTGTCCCTGCGGCCGATCACGCTCGCGAACCTGCCGGTGGTCGCTCCGGTCGGGCCGGTCCCGCCCAAGGCCGATCCCGCTCGGCTCGAAGCCTATGTTCGCGCCTACTCGGTCCTGATACCCCAGACCGACTGGCGGCCGGCCCTGCGCGACGCGGCCGGCCTGACGGGAAGGAGCGGCGTGCAGGTGGGCTATTCGCTGCGCCAGCTGTCCTTCCTCGGGCTGCCCTTCTTCGCCTATCCCGAAGCGGGCTACGTGCTGTCGCTGGACGATGGCGGGCGCTACATCGCGATCGCGCCGCTCGGGTCGGAAGGGCTGGAGCAGATCGAGCGGGAAACGGGCGCGACCCTGCCGCGCTTCTCGCCGCTCACCGCACTGCGCTACGCCTGGGGCTGGCTGCTGCCCATCATGGTCGCGCTGTTCGTCTGGTTCGAGCTCAGATGGCAGGCCCGCCGACGCGCGGCCCTTGGCCTGATCTGACCTTCGGCGACGAGCCAACCCGCAAGTACAGGAGCGTGCTCTCGAATCCGCGTGACGGGCGCGCGGCGTCACCCTAGTCTCGGGACGACAATGGGAGGGTCGGGGTGCTGGAGTTCCTGGCCGCGCCGGAGAATGCGGTGTTCGCCGCTTCTTTGGCGTTGATGGTGATGATCGGAGCGGTCGAGGCGGTCGGGCTGGGCGCGGGGTCGTTCGGGCTCGGTTGGGACGGGGATGCGGACGGCGGCACCCTGCTCGCCTGGCTCGGCATCGGGCGGGTCCCGCTGTCGATCGTGCTCGTCGCCTTTCTCGCGATCTTCGGGACGATCGGATTGCTTTTGCAGCAGGCCGCGGCCGCGCTGATTGGCGGCCCGTTGTCAGGCTGGGTCGCCGCGCCGCTTGCCGCGATCCTGGCGCTGCCTGCGACCGGGGTCGCCGCGCGCGGCCTCGCGCGGGTGCTACCGGGCGATGAGACGAGCGCGATCGAGCTTGAGGAACTGCTGGGTCGCGCCGCGGTGGTGACGATAGGGCGCGCCGAGCATGGCTCGCCCGCCCGTGCTCGCGTCGAGGATCGGCATGGCCAGGTGCACTTCGTCATGGTCGAGCCCGATCGCCCCGGCCCCGTCTTTCACGAGGGCGATCCTGTCCTGCTCGCGAGACGCGAGGGCCAAGTGTTTCGCGCGATCGCGCGAGGTGACGCGCTGCTGCCTCGACTGGAAGGCTAGGGTTCGGAGGGGAAGAACGAGATGATACCTGTGTTGATCTACGCGGGGATCGCACTCACCGCGATCATCGTGCTGGGCCTAGTCCTGGCCCGCCTGTACAAGCGGGCGACGAAGGAGGTCGGCTTCGTGCGCACCGGCCTCGGCGGTGAGCGGGTCGTGATGAACGGCGGCGCGCTGGTGCTGCCGGTGTTCCACGAGACCATGCCGGTCAACATGAACACGGTCAGGCTGGCGGTGGAGCGCAAGAACGCGGACGCGCTGATCACGCTCGACCGCCTGCGCATCGACGTCAAAGCGGAGTTCTACGTCCGGGTGAAGCCGGACGCACAATCCATCGCTACCGCCGCGCAGACGCTTGGCCTGCGAACCATGAACCCCGAAATGTTGAAGGAGCTGGTGGAGGGCAAGTTCGTCGATGCGCTGCGCTCGGTGGCGGCCGGCATGACGATGAACCAGCTGCACGAGCAACGGTCGGAATTCGTGCAGAAGGTGCAGCAGGTCTCCTCGGTCGACCTAGCCATGAACGGTCTGGAGCTGGAGAGCGTATCGCTAACCGGCCTGGATCAGACGTCGATCGAGCATTTCAATCCCAACAACGCATTCGATGCCGAGGGTCTGACCAAGCTGACGGAGCAGGTCGAGCTGCGCAAGAAGGCGCGCAATGACATCGAGCAGGACACCCGCGTCCAGATTGAGACCAAGAACCTGGAAGCCGCACGCCAGAGCTTCCTGATCGGTCGCGATCAGGAATTCGCGCGGCTGGAGCAGGAGCGCGAGCTGGAAGTCCGACGCGCCGAACAGGCTGCGGAGGTCGCCCGCCAGCAGGCTGTGCGAGCACAAGAGGCCGAGGCGGCGCGGATCGAGGCCAAGCGTCAGACCGACGCAGCGCAGATCGAGGCCGATCGGACCGTGCAGCAGGCCAAGATCTCGCAGGCTCAGGCGCTGGAGATCGCGCGCCAGGAGCAGCAGATCGCGGTGCAGAACAAGTCACGCGAGGAAAGCCAGGCCAGGGCGGAGGCCGATCGCGCTCGGGCGGAGGCGGCGGCAGCCGAGGAGCGTGTCGTCACCAGCCGCGAAAGCGAAAAGGCCGAGCGCCTGAAGCGCATCGAGCTGATCGAGGCGTCCAAGGAGGCGGAGCGCGCGGCGATCGGCGTGCGGGTATCGGCCGAAGCCGAGAAGCAGGCCGCAACCGATCGGGCGGAGGCGCTGCGACTGGCGGCCGAGGGCGAGGCGGAGGCCGACAAACTGCGCGCCGAAGCGGCGCGCGTCCGGTTCGAGGTCGAGGCTGCCGGCCAGCGCGCGATCAACGAAGCGTCCAACATCCTGTCGATGGATCAGATTTCGCTCCAGACCAAGATGGCGCTGCTGAAGGTCTTGCCCGAGGTGATCCGGGAGGCCTCCAAGCCGTTGGAGGCGATCGACTCGATCAAGATCGTCCAGGTCGACGGCTTGGCGGGACGTGGCGGCGGCTCGGACCTGGCCGGAGCTGGCGTGACTGCCTCGGCGGGAGGGAACCTGGCTGGTGCGGCCGTCGACGCCGCCTTGCGCTACCGCGCGCAGGCGCCGGTGGTCGATGGGCTTATGCGCGAGCTCGGCTTTTCCGGCAGCTCGCTAGATGCGTTGGTGGCGGGCGTCGCTGCTTCCGATGCGGCTCCGGCCATCGTGGCGGAAACGGTCGACCCGGAGGCAACGAAGGCGCAGTAGTCCTAACGATCAGAGCTCGTTCGGGACGAGGCGGCGCGCCAGGCGCGCCGCCCTTACTTGCTGCTACGCGCTGTCGGCGTCGTCACCGTCGGTGGCGACCAGCACGATCGCGACCAGGGCGGCGAGGATGCCGATGGAGATGAGCGTGGTGGTCGGCACGTCCGCGCCGATCCGGCTGGCGTGTGCGGCCGGCGTGGAGGCGCGCGCGACGGAGAGGCGCGCGGCCGGGTTGGCGGCCGGCGCGGCGGCGCTGGCGGTGGTGGCGGTCACCAGCGCGGTGGCGGCGACAGCGGCGAGCAGCCCCTTGATGGTCTTCACTTGACGAAACTCCCTTTGCCTTCGGATGTGAGCCTAGCCGGGCGGTCCCCGCGCCCTCAAGCCGTGTCGCTCCGGCGGGCGCGAATAGGGCCGCTCTGTTGCCGCGATGTGACAGCCGCCTTGCCCTCACGCGGACGCTCGACTAGATCGCAGCGTCAGGCAGGGGCCGCTCCGGTGAGGGGCGGCCGTTTCTTTATCGGAGTTCATGGCTTTGGCCCAGCCGCTCATGCCGCACGCGACCGCCTCCTGGCTGGTCGACAACACCTCGCTCTCGTTTGAGCAGATCGCCGAGTTCTGCGGCCTCCACATCCTGGAGGTGCAGGCGATCGCAGACGATACCGCCGCGACCAAGCTGACCGGCCGCGACCCCGTTCGCGCGCACGAGCTGACGCAGGACGAGATCGACAAGGGCCAGGCCGACCCCAACTACCGGTTGCAGATGACGCGCGGCCCCGAGCAGGTCCGCCGCACCAAGGGGCCGCGCTATACGCCGGTGTCCAAGCGGCAGGACAAGCCGGACGGCATCGCCTGGATCATCCGCAATCATCCGGAGATTTCGGACGGCGCGATCAGCAACCTGATCGGGACCACCCGCACCACCATCGCCGCGATCCGCGACCGCTCGCATTGGAACATCGCCAACATCACGCCCAAGGATCCGGTGACGTTGGGCCTGACCACCCAGCGCGAGCTGGACGCGGCGGTCGCCAAGGCGGCCAAGGCAGCCGGTATCGAGGCGCCGGCGAGCGACCCCAGGCTGGACGGCGAGCGCGAGGCGCTGATCGATCAGCTCCGCGCCGAGCGCGAACAGCATGCGCGCGACCTGGAGGCGGGCATCGTGCCGGAGACCGACCCGCACGCGCTGTTCGACCCTTTCCGGCGCTGATCGTCATGCCGGCCTGGGCCGGCCCACCGTGGTTCGACCCGGGCCGCTCCGCGATGGCGGGATCGGCACGACATGGGCGTGGATGTCGCGACGCCTTCGGGATGACAGAGTAGGGTGACGCGACCGGAGACGGTTGCTACCCGGAACGAATGCATGCTCTCGCCCCCACGCTGACCTATCCCATGGGCGAGCGCACGCCCGCGCCGGGCGAGCTGGTCGAGATCGCGCCGGGCCTCAGCTGGTGGCGCGTGCCCATGTCGGGACCGCTCAAGCATGTGAACGGCTATGTCCTCGACGAGGGCGACGGCCGGGTCGCTGTGGTGGACACCGGGACCAACAGCCAGGCTTCGTTGGACGCGTGGCGGGCGCTGCTAGGCGGCCCGCTCGCCGGTCGCCGCATCGCGCGCGTGATCGTCACGCACATGCACCCCGACCATGTCGGGCTGGCGGGCTGGCTGTGCCGCAAGCACGCCGCGCCGCTGCTGATGACGCGCACCGAGTGGCTGATGGTGCGGATGCTCGTCGCCGATCGCCGTGACAAGGTGCCGCCCGAGATGGTCGCCTTCTGGCGGGCGGCGGGCTGGGCCGACGCGCAGGTCGCGTCGGCGTCCGCGCATGGCTGGGGCAACTTCGCGCGCATCGTGTCGCACCTGCCGCTCGGCTTTACGCGCCTGGAGGAAGGCGACCGGTTGCGGATCGGCGACGCGACCTGGCGGGTGGTGGTCGGCTCCGGCCACAGCCCGGAGCATGCCTGCCTACTCGACGAAGAGCGCGGCATCTTCATCGCCGGCGATCAGGTGCTGCCCCGTATCAGCTCCAACGTCTCGTTGACGGTGAGCGAGCCCGACGCCGACCCGCTCGGTGAATGGCTCGCCTCGATCGCGAAGCTCAAGCGCCTGCCCGACGACCTGCTCGTTCTGCCGGGGCATGGCGATCCGTTCCGCGGCCTCCATGCCCGGCTGGACGCGCTCAATGCCGAGCACCGCGACCGGCTCGACGCGCTGGAGGCGCATCTCGATGAGCCCCGGCGCGCGGTGGACTGCTTCCCGGCGTTGTTCCGTCGCCCGATCGACGGCCCGGTGCTGGGCATGGCAACGGGCGAGTCGCTGGCGCACCTTCGGCGACTCGAGGTGGAGGGCCGGGCGGCGCGCGAAAACCGCGAAGGCGTGTGGTGGTTCCGCCGTGCCTGAGGCGGCGGCCGAGCCGGGGCATGAGCGCGCGGCCGGACGGCTCGACAATTTCGTAGACGGCGCCTTCGCTTTCACGCTCACCTTGCTGGTCATCGCGGAGGCGAGCGGCAGCTTCGGCTATGGGCAACTGGTCCAGGCGATGTGGCGAATCCCAGCGTTCGCGGCCGGGTTCGCGCTGATCGCGAACTTCTGGTTCGCCCACGTCTCCTGGCGTCGGGCGGGCGGGGGCAGCGACACGGTCGCGGTGCTGCTAAGCTTGGCGCTGGTCTTCTCCGTGCTCGTCTATGTGCAGCCGGTCCGGGTGATGACGGGCACGCTGACCCAATTCCTAACCGGTGGACCGATCCCGCCCGCGTTCAGCATGCGTGGGCTGTTCACCCTGTACGGCCTCGGCTTCGCCGCCATGTCGGCGCTGACCGCCGCGCTGTTCTGGCACAGCGGCCGGCGGGGAGAGCTGCATCCCGATCACCGCGAAGGCGCGGTCGCCTGGGGCGTCGTCGCAGGCTCGGGCGTGCTGTCGACGGCGCTGGCACAGCTACCGCTGCCTTGGCTACTGATCGCGCCATGGTGCTATGCGGCGCTCCCCATAGCGGTGCCTTTGGCGGTGGCGCGCTCGCGCCGGCGACGCACGGCGGCTTGACCCGGCGCGATCGCGTGTTCCATGTCTGTTCTCAGATTCCCGGGAGTCGACGCCGTGGCCGAGCTGACCTTCTACACCAACCCGATGTCTCGCGGGCAGATCGCCCGCTGGATGCTGGAGGAGGTCGGGGCGGAGTATGAGCAGGTGCTGCTCGACTATGGCGGGTCGATGAAGGGCGCGGAGTACCTGGCCGTGAACCCGATGGGGAAGGTGCCTGCGATTGTCCATCGCGGGCGCGTCGTGACGGAAGGGGCGGCGATCTGCGCCTATCTGGCCGACGCGTTTCCCGCGGCGGGGCTCGCTCCGCGCGACGACGATGAGCGCGCGCCTTATTATCGCTGGCTGTTCTTCAGCGCGGGGCCGGTGGAGTCCGCGATCACGAACCGGTCGTTCGGCTGGGATCCGGAGGATCGGCAGCGTGTGATGGCGGGCTATGGTCATTATGAGCAGGTGGTGGACGTGCTCGACCGGCAGATCGCGGGGAGCGATTATGTCTGCGGGACCCGGTTCACGGCCGCCGACGTATATTTCGGCTCGCAGATCATCTGGGGCACGCAGTTCGGCACGCTTCCCAAGCGCGACAGCTTCGCCGCCTATGTCGAGCGCCTCGCCGCCCGCCCCGCGTATCGAAAGGCGAAGGGGATAGACGACGCGCTGATCGCGGGAATGCAGGCGCAGCAGTAACGCCGCGCGGTCAGGCAGAGCGAACCGGTCTTCGACCGGGAAGCTGCGCCAGCAGCCGCCGGCGCTCGTCGAAGCTCGCCGCGCTCCAGCCGGCGATTTCGTCCAGCGTGCGGGCGCAGCCTTGGCACAGACCGTCCGGACCGATCGCGCATACTCCGATGCAGGGGCTCGCCACATCGGCCGGTTCGGGCGGGACCAGCTCGATCATGCGCGGGTGCTCAGGCGGCGGTCAGCGCTACCGACAGGAAGTCCGGGACCGGGCCGTTCCAGCCGACGTCGGGGCCGTCGTCGCGCTCGTCGCGCCGCGGCCGTTCGGCCCGCGCCGGGCGCTCGCGTCGGGGCTCCTCACGGCGCGGCGCCGGACGCTCCTCGCGCGGCTCGGCGCGGCCGCGGGGCCGTCGCTCGCGCCGCTCGGGCTCCTCCTCGCGAGGCGCGGCTGACGCGGCGACGCGCTCGATCGTCTGCCCAGTCAGCTTCTCGATATTGGCGATGTTCTCCTCATCCTCGGGCCCGACCAACGTGTAGGCGGTGCCCGTCGCGCCCGCCCGGCCGGTTCGGCCGATGCGGTGGACATAGTCGTCGGGATGCCAGGGTGCGTCGAAGTTGAAGACGTGAGACACGCCCTTGATGTCGAGCCCGCGCGCCGCGACGTCCGAGGCGACCAGGATGTTGATCTCGCCCGTCTTGAACCGGTCCAGCTCGCGCAGCCGCTCGGGCTGCTCCATGTCGCCATGGATCTCTCCGGCGCGAAAGCCGTGCTTCTTCAGGCTCTTGTTGAGCTCGCGCACCGTCGACTTGCGGTTGCAGAAGATGATCGCGGTGCGCACATCCTCCCCGCGCAACAGCCCGCGCAGCCGCTCCCGCTTGGCGAACGCGCCGCCCGTGACCGGCACCAGCCGCTGCGCGATGTTGGCGTTGGTGGACGCCGGCCGCGCGACCTCGATCGTCTTCGGGTTTTCCAGAAACTTGTCCGCCAGCTTCTTGATCGGCGGCGGCATGGTCGCGGAGAAGAGCAAGGTCTGGCGCTGCTTGGGCAGCTTGGCGCAGATCTCCTCGATGTCGGGGATGAACCCCATGTCGAGCATCCGGTCCGCCTCGTCGATGACGAGGAGCGAGCAGCCGGTCAGCAGGATCTTGCCGCGCTGGAACAGGTCCATCAGCCGGCCTGGCGTCGCGATCAGCACGTCGACGCCGTCGGACAGCGCCTTCACCTGATCTCCCATCTGCACGCCGCCGATCAGCAGCGCCATCTTGAGGTCGTGACCCTTGCCGTATTTCTCGAAGTTCTCGGCCACCTGCGCCGCCAGTTCGCGGGTCGGCTCGAGGATCAGCGAACGGGGCATTAGGGCGCGGCGGCGGCCGTGCGCCAGAATGTCAATCATGGGCAGCACAAAGCTCGCCGTCTTGCCCGTGCCGGTCTGCGCGATGCCGATCAGGTCGCGCATCATGAGCACGGACGGAATCGCGGCCGCCTGGATCGGGGTCGGCTCCGAATAGCCGGCGTCGGCCACAGCTTGCAGCAATTCAGGGGAAAGGCCGAGATCGGCGAAACTCATGCGCGTGTCCGGATAGGGGAGCGGCGACGGCGCGCTCCAAGCGCTTGCGCGCTTGCCCAGACTCCTCGGAAAGTCAAGGAAGGGCGGACTATTTGGCCGGGACCAGCGCCTTGAACTCGTCGATGCCGCAACTGGCGCCCGAACGGACCTTGATCGCGTCGCGGTCGGCGCAGATCATGCCGTCGCGCGCGGGCCTGAGGTAGAAGCCCGCATAGAAGTCGAGCGGGCGGCATGCCCCGTCCAGCTTGGCCCGGATCCGCTTGCCGCCGATGAGCACCAAATCGACCTGCCGTGGGCTGGTCACCATCGCTCCGGCCATGCGCTGCGCCGGGATGCACTTGGGCCCCTTGCGCTCCCTCCATTTGATGGGCGTAGGCACGGCCACCGGGGGGGCTTGGGTCGGCATTCGGGGCACCCGGATAATGACGCGTTCGCGGATGGTGAGTTGCCCCGCCTGCACCGGCCGATCGGCCAGCACCGCCGCGGGCGCAAGCAGCACGAGCAGCGACAAGGGGGAGGGCGGGGCGCGCATCGGAGCAGCGCGGCTTAGGCCGAGCCGTTGAACAGCCGATGAACTTTGCGTAGCGCGGACACATGGCCGGCACGGGCGTGACATTCGCGCAACAGGCATTCCTGGACGATGTCGCCCCTCGGCTCGGCGGTCGCGTGGTGGTGACCGACCCCGATCTGATCGCGCCGTGGCTGGTCGACTGGCGCGGGCGCTACCATGGGGCAGCATCGGTGCTGCTTCAGCCCGACACGACGGCGGAGGTGGCCGCCATCGTCGCCGCCGCGGCGCGGCACGGGATCGCGCTGACGCCGCAGGGCGGGAATACGTCCATGGTGGGCGGCGCCACTCCGCCCGCGGACGGATCGGCAGTCATCCTGTCCCTCCGCCGCATGAACCGCGTGCGCGCCGTCGACCCCGACGCGGGGCTTGCGGTCGCGGAAGCGGGGGTCGTGCTGGCCGATTTCCACGCCGCCGCCGCCGCCCATGGCCGCCGTTTTCCGCTGACGCTGGGGGCGCGCGGGAGCGCGACCGTTGGCGGGCTCGTGTCCACCAACGCGGGCGGCACGCAGGTGCTGCGCTGGGGGACGATGCGCGGGCTGGTGGCGGGGCTGGAGGCGGTGCTGCCCGACGGATCAGTCCATGATGGCCTGGCGGCGCTGAAGAAGGACAACCGTGGCTACGACCTGAAGGAGTTGCTGGTCGGAGCGGAGGGTACGCTCGGCATCGTGACGGCCGCCTCGCTCCGGCTCGCCCCCGCGATCGCCGACCGGGCGGTCGCCTGGATCGGGGTGGCGAACCCGTCCGCCGCGCTCCGCCTGCTCCGACACTTGGAGGCCAGAACCGAGGCGGTCGAGAGCTTCGAGCTCTTGCCGGCGGAGTCGCTGGCGGCGGCCGTCGCGCATCTGCCCGGCGCGCGTTCGCCGCTTAGGGGCGAGCATCCCTGGCACGTGCTGGTGGAGGCGGTTGCCTCGTCGTCCGCGGACGAGCCGGCGGCCCTGCTCGAACGGCTGCTCGCAGAGGCTCTCGACCAAGGTCTGGCGGCGGACGCCGTGCTGGCCGCGAGCGAGACGCAGGCCGAGGCGTTCTGGACGTTGCGCGATTCGCTTTCCGCGGCGGAGCGCGCGCTCGGGCCGGCGACCCAGCACGATATCTCGGTGCCGGTCGAGGCCATGCCCGCTTTCCTCGTAGACGCGGCCGCGGCGTGCGAGGCCAGGTTCCCCGGCACGCATGCGTCCGGCTTCGGCCACCTGGGAGACGGCAACGTGCACTTCCATGTTCGTGCGCCGGCCGGAGCCGATCCCGATCGCTGGTACCAGGACGACGCGCCCGTGGTGACCCGCTTCGTCCACGACCTGGTGGTGGCGTCCGGCGGCTCGATCTCCGCCGAGCACGGCATCGGCCAGATGAAGCGGGAGGAGCTGGCGCGGCTTTCCAGCCACGCGCGCATGTCCGTCCTGATCGGGATCAAGCACGCGCTCGACCCCAAGGGCATCATGAACCCCGGCAAGCTCGTCCTTGCGCCCGCGCGCGCGGACCAATAAGCCCGCCGCCGCATCGGCGGCGCCGCCCGCCTCTCACCTTTGGAGTTCCCCATGGCCAGCGCGCCCCAGCTTCCCATCTTCTACAACGGCCTGGAGCCGCTCTCGAGCGAGGTCCACAAGGACTTCCGCGTCCGCACGCAGGAGACCGCGCCGTTTCTGGTGGGGCAGCACGCGATCCCGCTGACCGTCGAAGAGTTTCCGATGGCGCAGCGCTATACGCCCATCGTCTTCTCGGTGGGGCAGGACGCGATCCCGCTGGCCTTGATGGGGCTGAACGAGGGCATCAACGTCTTCGTCGACGAGACCGGCCGCGTGACGGAGCCGACCTTCTACATCCCGGCTTACGTTCGCCGGTACCCGTTCATGCTCGCCAAGCTGCGCCCGGACGCACAGGAGCTGTCCCTGTGCTTCGATCCGACCGCGGACGGGATCGGCGCGTTCGATGATGGCGAGCCGCTCTTCACCGACGGGCAGCCGAGCGAGCTCACCAAGGCCATCCTCCAGTTCAACGAGCAGTTCGAGCAAGCCGGTCAGCGCACGCAGCAGTTCATGGCGGAGATCCGTGAGCTGGGCCTGCTGATGGACGGCGAGGTCGCGATCCAGCAGGAGGGGATCGAGCAGCCCTTCCTGTATCGCGGCTTCCAGATGGTGAACGAGGAGAAGCTGCGCGATCTGCGCGGCGATCAGCTGCGGAAGATCAATCAGTCGGGAATGCTCCCGCTGATCCACGCGCACCTGTTCTCGCTGAGCCTGATGCGCGAAATTTTCGCCCGCCAGGCGCAGCAGGGCAAGACGCCCCAGCCGCAGGCCCAGCTGCAGCCGGCGGTGTAAATAAATCCGACAAGCTCTTGAACCTTTGAGCACTTAGCCCATTTTTGTCGGGTACGCCTGCTCATGTCCCCCTTTCATGAGCGCGTACGGCACGCCGCCCGGCCCCCCTCGGGCGCGTGTCTCCTCCCTGAACCTTGGCCACCTCGTGGATACCCCACGAGGTGGTTTTTTCATTCGGCGGCGAGCGGGGCGGCGTAGCCCAGGGCTTCGTCCGCCAGGGCGGCGATAACCCTGCGGACCAGCCGCGCGGTATGCGCGAGCCCCGGACCGGGCCGGTCGAGCGCGCGGTCGAGGTAGAGCGACCGATCGAGCTCCAGTTGCACGGCGTGGACGTTCGTCGCCGGCCGCCCGTGTCGCGCCAGGATGTGCCCCCCCGCATAGGGCGTGTTCAGTTGCACCCGCATGCCCATCGCCTCTGCGGCCGACTCCGCCGCCGCCACGAGCCTGGGCGCGGCGGTTTCGCCCCAACAATCTCCCAGCACGACGCCGACGCCCTTCGCCGCGCCGGTCAGTGGCGGCATCGAATGCAGGTCGAGCAGCACGGCCACACCCCAACGGGCGCGCGTGGCCGCCAGCGCCCGGCCGAGCGCAAGCTGGTAGGGGCGATGGTCGCTCGCGATGCGGGCGGCGACTTCGGCATCGCTCCAGCGCCGGCGCCACAGCTCGCCCGCGCCCCCGCGGCGTGGGATCAGGCCGAGACCATGGGCGACCTTGGCCGAGCCGGTCGCCACCGACGCGCCCTCGTCGACTGCCGGATCGCGTTCGTCCTCCGCACGATTGAGATCGATCCAGGCCCGCGGCCGGAGCTGCACCAGCAGCGTTTCCGTCGTCCGCGCGGCATGCGCGACGGCATCGACGTGCCGATCCTCGAGCAGCTGCGCCGCCGCAAGCGAGGAGCGGAGCGCGGCTCGCAGGCTCAGGGGATAGTCGCGTCCCGCGTGGGGGACGGAGATCACGACCGGGCTCGCCGGCGGGTCTTCTGCCCAGATCGCGAAGCCCGGCGCGCTGTCCACGGGCGGGACGCTACCGACGGCCACGGCCCGCCGCAACGCTCTGGGATTTGTTAACCACTTGGGGCATAACGCACGGCGGTCCAACGAGGTGACCTGTCCCATGTACCGTATCCTGCTGGCCGAGGACGATCAGGTCATGCGCGAGTATCTCACGCGCGCGCTCGAGCGGTCGGGCTATCTGGTCACCGCCGTGGACCGCGGCACGGCGGCGCTGCCGCTGCTCGAGAGCGAACCGTTCGACCTGCTGCTGACCGACATCGTCATGCCGGAGATGGACGGCATCGAGCTCGCGCAGCGCGCGGGCCAGCTCTCCCCCGACCTGCGCGTCATGTTCATCACCGGCTTCGCGGCCGTGACGCTGAAGGCGGGCAAGGCGGTGCCCCACGCGCGCGTCCTGTCCAAGCCATTCCACCTCCGCGATCTGGTGCTGGAGGTCGACCGCCTGTTCGAGGGGCCGAGCTTCGGCGAACTGTAACGGGCTTGCGCCCCGCCGCGCCCACGGGTAGGGCGCTCGGCGCAGTGGGCGCGTAGCTCAGTGGTAGAGCACTGTGTTGACATCGCAGGGGTCGCAGGTTCAATCCCTGCCGCGCCCACCATCCCCATCCTGACGCTGGTGTGATCGGTTCCGGATACGGCGCTTGCCAGCCGGGCCGCGGGCCTGTCTAAGGCCTGCATGCCGACGCTGCGGCAGCTCAGCTATCTGGTCACCCTCGCGGACTCGCCGTCCTTCGTGCATGCGGCGCGGGTCGCCAACGTGTCTCAGCCGACGCTGAGCCAGCAGGTCCGCGCCCTCGAGGAGCGGCTCGGCGTGACCCTGCTCGATCGCGGCGCGTCGGGTGCGATCCTGACGCCGGTCGGCCGCAGCGTCGTCGCCCGCGCCCGCCAGGTCCTGAGCGACGTCCGGGAGATCGAGGCGCTGGCGGCCCGCGCCTCCGACCCGTTCACCGGAACCTTTCGGCTGGGGACCACGCCGACGCTCGGACCCTATCTCCTGTCGCCGATCATCGCCGACCTGCACCGGATCGCGCCCGATCTGCGGCTGTACGTGCGAGAGGGTATTCCGGAGCAGCAGTCGTTCGAGCTGTCGCGCGGCGAGCTCGACGTCCATCTCGGGCCCCTGCCGATCGCCGGCGACGATCTGGAGGTGGAGGCGCTGTTCCGCGAGCCGCTGCATCTGGTCACCGCCATCGACAGCGACCTGGCGAGCGGCGGCGTGATCAAGCCGGAACAGCTGGCCGGGCACTCGGTCCTGTCGCTCGACCGCCGGCATCACCTGCATCGCCAGACGGCGGAGCTGGCGGCCGGCTATCGCATGAAGCTCGCTCCGGATTACGAGGGCACCAGCCTCGACAGCCTGCACCAGATGGCGGCCAGCGGTCTCGGCCTGACCGTCCTGCCGGCCCTGTATCTCGCCTCCGACGTGGGCGGGCGCGCGGGTCTCGCCGTGCTGGAGGTGGAAGGCTGGAACGCGCATCGATCGGTCGCGCTGGCCTGGCGCAGGGGGTCGAGCATGAGCGACACGTTTCGGCTGATCGCCGGGCAGATTCAGAAGCGCGCCCGCGAAAAGCTGGCTATACCTGACCCGGCGTAACCGGGGGTCGGCACGTTCGGATATAGATCGTCTCTATGGGCTGTATAGGGAGTGGGGCGTTGCGGCTGGATGATGTGACACTATTCCAGCACGGCTCCGACGGGACGGGACATCACTTTGGCTAAAGAACGGTACGGCTTCCGCGACGCGGTCGGCTGGCTGCGCGAGATTGTCGGTCCAGACTCGGCCTATATCCGGCTGGGTCTGGTCTATGGCGTCGCGATCAGCCTGTTGTCGCTGGCGACGCCGATCTCCGTCCAGCTGTTGATCAACAGCGTCACCAACACCGCGCTGCCGGCGCCGCTCTGGACGCTGGCCGGCGTCCTGTTCCTGCTGCTGCTGATCGTGGCGGGGCTGAGCGCCGCGCGCGTCTACATCATGGCGCTGTTCGAGCGGCGGTTCTTTGCGCGAGTGGTGGCGGAGATCACCGTGCGCGCGGTGCACGCGCAGAACCCGTTCTTCGCGGATCAGAAGCGCGGCGACCTGTTCAACCGCTATTTCGATATGGTGGTGGTGCAGAAATCGATCCCGAGCCTGGTGATCAACGCCTTCACGATCATCCTGCAGTCGGCGGTCGGGCTCGTGGTGACGAGCTTCTACCATCCGTTCTTCCTCGCCTTCAATCTGATCCTGCTGATCGTTCTCTTCCTGATCTGGGCGGTCTGGGCGCGGCCTTCGATCGGGTCGGCGGTGGCGCTGTCGCACGCCAAGCACGACACGGCGCGGTGGCTGGAGAGCGTCGGGGGCTCCAACGGCTTCTACAAGTCGAGCCGTCACCTGAACTTCGCGATGGAAAGGAGCGAGCGGGCGACCGCCGCCTATGTCGACCGGCACCGCAGCTATATCCGCTACACCTTCGCGCAGACGCTCAGCTTCTTCTTCCTGTACGCCTTCGCCAGCGCCGCCCTGCTCGCGCTCGGCGGCAACCTGATCCTCGACAACCAGCTCTCCATCGGCCAGCTCGTCGCGGCCGAGCTGATCCTCTCGGGCGTGTTCTACGGCGTGTCCCAGCTCGGCTGGTACGTGGACGTCTTCTACGAACTGGTCGCGTCGTCCGAGGAGCTGTCCCTCCTGTTCTCGATCCCGCAGGAGCCGCACGCCACACGGGGTCGAGAGGGCCCGCGCGACGGCTCGGTCGCCCTGGCCGACGTGGCGATCGACGGAGCGCGGTTCGACTTCCGGCTCGCGCCCGGGGAGCAGTTAGTCACCATGGCCGACCCGCACGCGGCGCGGCTGCTCGCGCAGCTCCTGAAGCGCCACCTGCAGCCGGAGCGCGGCCTGGTCACCATCGGCGGCGCCGACCTGGGTGCGCTCGACATGTACCTGCTGCGCTCGGAGGTGATGGTCCTCGATCGTCCCACGATCGTGGAGGTCACGATCCGGGAATATCTGACGCTCGCCGGCCCCCATGCGACTCCGTCGGCGATCCTGGAGGTCTTGGACGCGGTCGGCCTGCAGCATCGCATCTCGGCGCTGGCGCAGGGACTGGACACGCCCCTTGCATCGTCGGGGTTTCCCCTGTCGATCGGCGAGGTGATGGCGCTCAAGCTCGCCAACGCCATCCTGGTCCGGCCCAAGGTGCTGGTGCTCTCGCAGCTGTCCGACCTCTTGCCACCGAGCTGCCTCGCGGCCGCCCTGCGCCTGCTGAAGCGGGACGGGACCACGACGCTGGTGATCACCGGGCGGCCGGAGGACATCGCGCTGGACGGCTGGTTCTGGCTCGGCGCCAGCGACCAGCGCCGCTGCGCCAGCGAGGCGGACCTGCGCACCGCGGCTGCGAGCGAGGAGGCCGGCGGTGCCGCATCGGCCTGAGCATATCGAGCACTTCCGCACGCTTGCCTCGCTGCGCCCCCCCAGGGCGGGGCGGGCGCTCGCATGGCTGCTGGCGTTTGGGATCGCGATCGCCATCGTCATCATGTTCACCGTCCCCTGGGTGCAGACCGCGCCGGGGAACGGCCAGGTGGTCGCGCTCAACCCCGACCAGCGCGCCCAGGACGTGACGGCCTTCGTCCCCGGCCGGGTGGAGCAGTGGTTCGTGCAGGATGGGCAGATCGTGCGCAAAGGCGATCCGATCGCGCGCGTCGTCGACCTCGATCCCGATCTGCTGTCGCGCCTCGCCGCCGAGCGCGCGCAGGTGCAGGCGGAGATCGCGGCCACCGAACAGTCCCGCGCCGTCGCGCAACTCGACGTGACGCGCTCGCGGCAGCTCTTCGACGAGGGTCTTGCCGCCCGGCGCGACTTCGAGCTGGCGCAGATCAAGGTGGCGGACGCGACCGCCAAGCTCGCGGAGTCGCGCGCCAAGCTCAACCGCATCGACGTCCAGCTGCGACGCCAGTCGGCGCAGCTGGTGCGCGCGCCGATCGACGGCCGGATCCAGCGGATCAACGCGGAAACCGGCGGCGCGCTCGTGTCCGCCGGCACCGTGCTGGCCACCATCGCACCCCAGGAAGACCAGGTTCAGCGCGCGGCCGAGATCTGGCTGGACGGCCGAGACATCCCGGTCGTCAAGCCCGGCAGCTATGTCCGGCTGGAGTTCGAGGGCTGGCCCGCCATCCAGTTCAGCGGCTGGCCGTCGATCGCGCAGGGCCTGTTCGACGGGCGCGTGCGCGCCATCGACCCGATCGCCGCGCCCAACGGCCTGTTCCGCGTGATCGTCGAGCCGCTGCCCGGTGCGCCCACCTGGCCGAACCCGAACTTCGTACGTCCGGGCGCGAAGGTGCGCGGCTGGGTGCGCGGGGAAACGGTCAAGGTCGGCTATGAGCTCTGGCGTCAGCTCAACGACTTCCCGCTGGAGTTCGGCGCGGCGGCGCGGGCGGCCCGCACCGGCGAACCCTCCGGCGGCGCGGCCTCCGGCAACAGCTCGGCGAGCGCGACGAAGTGAAGCGACTGGTGCTGATCGCGTTGCTGCTCGCCGCGCCATGCGCGTCGCAGACGCGGCCGGCCCGGCCCGCGCCGCCGCCCGCGTCGAAGCCGGCGCCTGTCCAGCCGCTGACGCTCGGGGAGGTGCTGGCATCCTCCGCCCGGGCCGCGCCGCAGATCATCGAAGCGTTGGCGCGCGTGCGGCAGGCGGAGGGTCGTTCGCTATCCGCTGAAGGCGCCTTCGACACCGTGTTCAACGTCGAAGGCCAGAGCCGCCTGCTCGGCTACTACAACGGCTCCGTCGTGGAAGGCCGCGCGACGCGTCCGCTGACCGACAATGGCGGCTATGTTTACGGGAACTACCGCCTCTCCAGCGGCACCTTCCCCGTCTATGAGGACCAGGCGTTCACCAACCGTTTGGGCGAGGTGAAGGTCGGCGCGCTCTACTCGCTGCTGCGCGACCGGCTGATCGACGAGCGCCGAGCCCGGCGCACCATCGCCGCCGCCGACATCGACGTGGCCCGATTCGAGGGCGAAGCTACCGCGATCGGGGTCCAGGCGCGCGCCATCGCCGCCTACCAGCAATGGGTTGCCGCGGGACTGCGCCTCGTCGCATATCGCGATCTCCTGTCGCTCGCCGAAGAGCGCCGCAGCGTGATTGCGCGGCAGGTGCAGCTGGGCGGCCAACCACGCATCCTCCTCACCGAAAACGACACGAACCTGGTGCGACGCCAAGGGCTGGTGGTGCGCTCGGAACAGGAGTTCGCTGCCGCCGCCAACGCGCTCTCCCTTTACCTCCGCGATGCGGAGGGACGTCCGGTCACGGTCGGGGTGGAGAGGCTACCTCCCGATGCGACGGGGCTGCAGGGCTTGGCGGACGTTCAGGCGAACGGCGCGGTCCTCCGCCCCGATCTCGACGCGATCCTGACGCGGATCGACCAGTCGCTGGTGCGCCTCGCGCTGGCGGAAAACGACCTCAAACCGCGTCTCGACCTCCGCGGTGAGCTCGGCAAGGACGTGGGTCCGGAGGGCGCGGGTGGCTTCACCCGCACGCCGACCGAGGCGATCGTCGGTTTCCGCTTTTCCGTTCCGCTTCAGAACCGCGCGGCGAAGGGCCGGGTCGCCGAGGCCCGGGCGGAGATCGACGCGCTCCGCGCGCGCAGCGGCCTGATCCGCGACCAGATCGCGATCGAGGTGGAGGGGGTGCGGATCGCGGTGGACGCGGCCGAGCGACTGGTCGACGCAGCCGATCAGGAGCGAAGGCTAGCCGAGGAACTGGCCGAGGCGGAGCGGCGGCGCTTCGCGCTGGGCACCAGTAGCTTCTTCCTGGTCAATCAGCGCGAGGAGGCGGCGAACGACGCGCGCCTCCGCCTGGTCGACGCGCAGGCGCGCATCGCCGGCGCGCGCGCCGACCTCGCCGCCGCCACCGCCGACCGCGCAGCGCTCGGCCTGCCGGCTCGCCCCTAAGCCGGCCGACCCAGCGCCTGCCGCTCCAGCGCGGCCGCGATGTGCTGGGCGAAGCGATGGGCGGTCGGCGATGCACTGGGCGCCTCGATCAAGGCGATCTCGGTGTCGTCGAGAATGGGTAGGCTGCCGTCCTGCCCCACTGGGGTTAGCGTCGGCGGGCACATCTCGCGCGGGAGCACCGCGACGCCGAGTCCCGCGCGCACCGCCGCCTGCGTGCCCGCGAGGCTGGTGGAGGTGTAGACCACGCGCCAGGGTCGGCCTTCCTCCTCCAGCGCGCGCACGGCCCGGCCGCGGTAAACACAGGGACTAGGCGAGACGATCAGCGGCACCGGCCCATCCGCCGGCACGCTCGCCGTGTCGCGTGCGACCCAGATCAGCGGCTCCCGCCACACACGTGGCCCGTCCGCACTCACGCCCGGCTCGCGCTTCAGCAAGACGATGTCGAACTGGCCCGCCTGAAACGCGGCCTCCAAGTGGCGCGTCAGGTCGCAACGGACTTCCAGTTCCACGCGCGGATGTGCGTCCACGAAGTCGGCGAGCACTTGGGGCAGGTGCACGGTGGCGAAATCGTCCGGCACGCCGAGCCGTACCGAGCCGGCGACCTCCGGCTCGCGAAGCTCCGCCAGCACCGCATCGTTGAGCTTCAGCATCTGGCGCGCATGGACCAGCAGTCGCCGACCCTCGTCGGTCAGCCGGACATGGCGCGGACTGCGCTCCAGCAAAGGCACTCCATCTAGAAGGTCCTCCAGCCGTTTGATCTGCAGGCTGACGGCTGACTGCGTCCGCCCCAGCAACGCCCCCGCGCGAGTGAAGCCACCCGCATCCGCCACGGTAACGAATGCGCGCAGCAGGTCGATATCGAGATCTCTCAAGCCCATGCGTCATTTACGCATGCAATAGATAGGATTGCAATAACTAGTTTCACAAATGACTATTGGCGGCCCAATTGGAGCTCCTGTCCGATCGGAGGCGCTCGATGTTGCTGGACTATCTTCCTTCCGCCGCGCTGCTGCTCGGGGCTGCCGCGTCCGCCTTGGCTTCGAACAAGGCGCAGGCGCTGAATCTCGCGACTGCGGGCGCGGTGGGCGGCGGTGTCGTGGTCGCCGGGCTCGCCATGGCGGGAATGGGCGTCGGCCTCGCGACAGCCGTCGGCCTTCTGACCTGTTTCGTCGCGGCGGTGGTGCTCGGCTTCTCCGTCCGCCACATGCGCGCCGACCCGCGCGGCAAGGCATTCGCCGTGCGCATGAGTCTCTTGATCGCGAGCGTGCTTGGCTTCGTCGCGGCCCGCGACCTGGTCGCGCTTGCGCTCTGCTGGATCGCGAGCGGCGTCCTGCTCGGGCAGCTGATCCGGCACGCGCGCGGTTGGGCCGAGGCTGATCGCGCCGCGGGTCGGGCCTGGACAGCTTTCGCCATTGGCGATTCGGCGCTGGTGGGCGGCTTCGCGCTGCTCGCCTGGGGCGCAGGCTCGACCTCTATTGAGCTGTCGCTGGCGCGTATCGGCGATCTTCCTGCCTGGATGACGGGCGTGATCGCGATGCTGCTGATCGTCGCCGCGGCTGCCCGGTGCGGCCTGCCGCCCTTCTCGCGGTGGCTGCTCCGGTCGATGGCCGCGCCGACGCCCGTGTCGGCGGTGATGCATGCCGGGCTGGTCAACGCCGGCGGCTTCCTGCTGATCCGCTTCGCGCCGGTCATGGAGGCCGCACCCGTCGCACGCTGGGCGGCGATCGGACTCGGCTTCGTCGCGGCGCTCTGGGGCGTGGGCGTCATGCTGGTGCGCCCCGACGTAAAGCGGTCGCTGGCCGGCTCCACCGTCGCGCAGATGGGCTTCATGGTGCTGACCTGCGGCTTCGGGGCCTATGCCGCCGCCGCCTGGCATCTGGTCGCGCACGGCCTGTTCAAGGCGTGGCTGTTCCTGAGCGCCGGATCCGCGATCGGCGAGACGAGCGCGCCCGCGCTCCGCCCCGCCGCGTCCGACGCGCCGCTCGCCGCCGCGCTGCTGGCGCTTGGTGCGGGCGGGGTGGCGATCGCCGCCGGTTACGCCTCGTCCGAGCTGCTGGCGCTGACGCTGACGGCCGCCGGCGGCTTGGCGCTGACCGGGGCCGTGTTGCTGAGCGCGCATCGCCTCGCGCTCGTCCCGGTGCTGGCCGGCGCCGTCGCCGCCAATCTGGCCGGGGTCGCCCTGTTCGCCTCGGCGCTCGACCACCAAGCCCCCGCGCTTCCCGGCGCTGGCATCGTCGCACTGCTGCTCGCCGCGGCTTTCCTCACCGCCTGGGTGCGGCAGGCGCGGGGCCAAGCCCTGCCCCCCGCTCTCTACGCCCGGCTCACGGCCGCCTGACAGGAGTACCCCGCCGATGACCGTCATCGCCACCACCATCTCACCCCGCGGTCGGGTCCGGCTGTTCGGCCCCGCCGACGTGGCGATCGAGCTCGCCGAGGCCGCCCGGATCGTGCCGCCGCTCTGGCCGCTGGACGGCGCTATCGCCGTCAACCCGTTGTCCGGCTTCGAGCACCTGCCGTTCGAGGACGCCGTATCGGCCGGGGCCGAGCTGTTCGGCGCGCGCGCGAGCATGTCTCTTGCCAAGTGGCGCGGGCTCGTCGCTGAGGGCCGGATCGAGCGGGAGGATGTCGACAAGGCCGCGGTGGAGCGGCTGGGCGGCTTCTCCGAAGCGTTCGCCCATCTCGGCCCCGACGTGACGCCGTTCGACCTCCTGACGGCCCGGCTCTTCGACCTGCCCGAGCCGGAGACCCCGGCCGCCGCGCCTGACCCGGCGGCGCTGCTGGTCGCCAAGTGGTGCGCGGCCTTCTTCGACCGTGGCTCGGCCGCCGTGGCGATGCCCGGACGCGAGCGCGGGCTGCACGCGGCGGTGCTGGCGCTGCTGCCGCACGATCCCGACTTCCGCGCGCTGGCCGGCGGTCGTGGCGCGGTGCCGTCCGACTGGCCGACCGATCCGCTGGCCGCGGTGGCGAGCGAGCTGGAGCGGCTGGCGGTCGCCGCCGACGACCGGCGCGCGCTGCTGCAGCGGCTGATCGCGCGCCTGCCCGGTTGGGCGGGGCACATCCGCTGGCGCACCGATCATGCCGACCCGCATGTCGCCGCCGATGCGCCTGCCGCGATGGCCGACCTGATCGCGCTGCTGCTGCTCGCCGACCGGGCCGCAGGGGTGCGTCCCGGCACCGCGCGTCAAGCCGGGCCTGACGACACCGCGACGGTGGCGCAGGCGCTGGCCGCGCGTCGCGGCGTGGCGGTCGAGGCGCTCGGCCCGGCGGTCCATGCCGTGGCTGCGATGAGCGCGGCCGAGCTGGGCCTCATTTTCCAGACCGCGGCCGAGCGGTCGTTCCGCGACGGGCTGATCACGCGGCTGAGCGGCCGCGCCGGGGTCGCCAGCATCGGCCGCCCTGCCGCGCAGTTCGTCTTCTGCATCGACGTCCGCTCCGAACCCTTCCGGCGCGCGCTGGAGGCGGAAGGGGCGTACGAGACCTTCGGCTATGCCGGCTTCTTCGGCCTGCCGATCGCGACGCACCGGCCGCACCATGCCCGCCGGCACCAATTGCCCGCGCTGCTGTCGCCGCAGCACGACGTGGCTCTGGTGCCCGAAGCGGGAGAGGGGGCGCGTGTCGTCCGCGAACGTCAGGCGGCCGCTGGCCGCGACCTGTTCGCCTTCGCCAAGAGCGGGGCTGCGACCGGCTTCGCCACCGCCGAAGCGGTGGGGCCGTTCGCCGGCCTCGCGATGCTGGCGAACGGCGTCGCGCCGCGTTGGGTGCGCCGGCTCGCCGCGCGCAACACGCCGGCGCTGAAGCCCTGCTGCGACGCGCACGACCATGCCCCGGGCCTGAGCCTGGCGGAGCGGGTCGCCTATGCCCGCGGACTGTTCGCGCTGACGGGCATGCGCCGCGCCATCGCGCCGATCGTGGTGCTCGCCGGCCATGCGGGCCACGCGACCAACAACCCCTATGCCGCCGCGCTCGATTGCGGTGCGTGCGGAGGCCATGGCGGCGGCGACAACGCCCGGCTGATGGCGGCGATCCTCAACGATCCGGCCGTCCGGGCTGAGCTGGCCAAGGACGGCGAGCCGCTGCCGGAGGACACGGTGTTCGTCGGGGCCGAGCATTGCACCACGACCGACACGGTCACGCTGTTCGGGACCGACTCGCTCCCGCTCGCGCAGTGGGAGCGGCTGCGGGAGGTCGAGGCGGCGCTGGCCCGGGCGGGGGCGACGAACGCGGCCCGGCGGGCTGCGACGTTGAACCGGTCGCCCGAGGACCTGGCGGTCGGCGCGGCGCATTGGGGCGAGGTGCGCGCGGAATGGGGGTTGGCGGGCAACGCCGCCTTCGTGGTCGGGCCGCGCACGCTGACGCGTGATGTGGACCTGGCGGGCCGCGCCTTCCTGCACAGCTATGACTGGCGGAGCGATCCGGAGGGCGAGGCGCTGGAGACGATCCTGACCGCGCCGATGGTCGTCGCCCAATGGATCAACTGCCAGTATCTGTTCTCCACGACGGACCCGGAGCGCTACGGCGCGGGCGACAAGCCGTTGCACAATCCGGTCGGTCGAATCGGTGTGCTGCGCGGCAACGAGGGCGACCTGTGCGTCGGCCTGCCGCTTCAGTCGCTGTTCGACGACGAGGGCCGGCCCCAGCACGTGCCGCAGCGGCTGCTGACGGTGGTGCAGGCGCCGATGCACCGGGTGGAAGCGGTGGTGGAGCGCCAGGCGGTGCTGCGCCGGCTGTTCGGCAACGGCTGGGTGCAGCTGGTGGTGATCGATCCCGCGACGGGCAAGGCCCATCGCTGGCGCACCGATCGCGAGCTGGACGCAGGCGGCCGGCCTGCGCCGACCGGACCGGGCGTCGCTCCGCAAGTCGAGCACACGGAGGAATTGGCATGATGCGGCATCGAATGCGCAAGATCGAGGTGGTCGTCCGCGCGGAGGATCACGACCTGGTGGAAAGCGCGCTGCGCGCCGCCGCCGTGCCGGGCTGGACCATGATCCGCGACGTGGCGGGGATGGGCCATGGCGGCTTCCACCAGGGCCGCACCATCTTCTCCGACCAGAGCGGGCTCGTCATGTTCGTCGGCGTCGCCGAGGAGTTCGCGGTGGAGCGGGCGGCGGATGCGCTGGCGACCATGTTCCGGGAGCGCGCCGGCGTGCTGTTCCTCTCGGACGTTGAGGTGATCCGGTCGACCTACTTCCAGTCGGCCGCCTGACGGCTGGGCGGGCGCGGCTTTACCGGCCCGCCCCGCCTTCCTAGGTTTGCGGGCATGATCGACCCCCGCATCGCCGCCGTGACCGAGCGCGTGGTGGCGCGCTCGCGGCCGACGCGGCGCGCCTATCTGGACCTGATCGCCCGCGAGCGCGACGGCGGGGCGCAGCGGCCGCGGCTGTCGTGCGGCAACCTCGCGCACGGCTTTGCGGCCGCGCTGGACGACAAGCCGGCGATCATGGCGGGCCGCGCGCCGAACCTCGGCATCGTCACCGCGTACAACGACATGCTCTCCGCGCATCAGCCCTATGGGCGCTATCCGGAGCAGATGAAGCTTTGGGCGCGCGAGGTCGGCGCGACGGCGCAGGTGGCGGGCGGCGTCCCCGCGATGTGCGACGGGGTGACGCAGGGCCAGCCGGGTATGGAGCTGTCGCTGTTCAGCCGCGACGTGATCGCCATGTCCACCGCCGTCGCGCTCAGCCACGGGATGTTCGAAGGTGCGGCGCTGCTCGGCATCTGCGACAAGATCGTGCCCGGCCTGCTGATCGGCGCACTTCGCTTCGGCCACCTGCCGATGCTGCTGGTGCCGGGCGGGCCCATGCCCTCGGGCCTCCCCAACAAGGAGAAGGCCCGCATCCGTCAGCTCTATGCGGAGGGGAAGGCGAGCGAGGCCGACCTGCTGGAGTGCGAGGCGGCGAGCTATCATTCGCCGGGCACCTGCACCTTCTACGGCACCGCGAACTCCAACCAGATGATGATGGAGGTGATGGGCCTGCACGTGCCGGGCGCCGCTTTCGTGCCGCCGCAGGGCAGGCTACGCCAGGCGTTGACGCGGGCGGCCGTGCACCGAGTGGCGGAAATTGGGTGGATGGGGAACGACTATCGCCCCATCGGCGCGCTGGTGGACGAGCGCGCGATCGTCAACGCGGCGGTCGGGCTGCTGGCGACGGGCGGCTCGACCAACCATGCCATCCACCTGCCCGCGATCGCGCGCGCGGCGGGCGTCCTGTTCGACTGGGCGGACCTGGACGCGCTGTCGGCCGCCGCCCCGCTGATCGCGCGGGTTTACCCCAATGGCTCGGGGGACGTGAACGACTTCCAGGCGGCGGGCGGGATGGCCTTCGTGATCGGCGCGCTGCTCGACGCCGGGCTGCTGCACGATCTGCCGACCGTCTGGCCGGGGGGGCTTCGGGCTTATGCGGAGGAGCCGCATCTCTCCGGCGAGGCGCTCGAATGGCGGCCCGTGCGAGAGACGCGCGACCCTACCATGCTGCGCCCGCCCGTCGCGCCGTTCCAGCCGGACGGCGGGATGCGGCTGGTGCAGGGCAATCTCGGTCGCGCGACGTTCAAGACCAGCGCGGTCGCGCCCGAGCGCTGGACGGTGGAGGCGCCGGCGCGCATCTTCGAGACGCAGGAGGACGTGCTGGCCGCGTTCAAGGCCGGCGAGCTCGATCGCGACGTGGTGGTCGTGGTCCGGTTCCAGGGACCGCGCGCGAACGGGATGCCCGAGCTGCACAAGCTGACCCCGCCTCTGGGATCGCTGCAGGACTGCGGCTTCCGCGTGGCGCTGGTCACCGACGGCCGCATGTCGGGCGCGTCGGGCAAGGTGCCCGCCGCCATCCATTGCTGGCCCGAGGCGCTGGCCGGCGGCCCGCTCGCGCGCCTGCAGGACGGCGACGTGGTCCGCCTGTCGGCGGAGGCCGGCACCCTTGACGCGCTGGTCCCCGCGGCGGAGTGGGAGGCGCGCACGCCCGCCGCAGCGCCCTTGCCGGCGCTCGGCACCGGGCGCGAGCTCTTCGCCTTCATGCGCGCGGGCGCGAGCACGGCGGAGGAGGGCGGCTCGGCGATGCTCGCCGCGATGCTTGGCATCGCCGGCTGCGGCGTCCAGACCGACGCGGAGCCCGAGACGGTGGAGGATCGCGAGGTCGACGCCTGATCCTCACGAAGAGGCGGGCCGGAGCCATTCAGGCCCCTTCTTCGTCACCCCGGCCTTGTGCCGGGGTCCACCGGGCGGCAAATCCCGAAGCCTCAGGAGGCGCGGAGGGGTGGATGCCGGCACAGGGCCGGCATGACGGTGGTTGTTCTGCTGGCCGTGATGATCAAAGGCCTACTCGTGCGTTCCGCTTCCCTCCTCCCGATGGCTTTAGCCGCCCCCGCAGTCGCGCAGCAGGCGACGGCGCCCGAGGTGGTCGTGACGGGCCGCGGGCTGCCGGACGCGCCCGGCGAGCGCGCCTTCGATGTGGTCACGATTGACCGCGCCCGGCTGGAGGCGAACGCCGCCAACCGACTGGAGAGCGTGCTCGCCGAGGTCGCGGGGTTGCAGCAGTTCCGCCGTTCGGACGCGCGCTCGGCCAACCCGACCAGCCAGGGCGTGACGCTGCGCGGACTGGGCGGCAACGCCGCCAGCCGGGCGCTGCTGCTGCTCGACGGCGTGCCGCAGGCCGATCCGTTCGGCGGCTGGGTCGCCTTTCCCGCCTATGCGCCCGACCGGCTCGCGCGGGTGCGCGTCACGCGCGGCGGCGGCAGCGGCTATCAGGGACCCGGCGCGCTGGCGGGCACGATCGAGCTGGAGAGCGCCGGCGCGGCCGATCTGGCGGGGCTGTCCGCCCGGCTCGACGGCGGCAGCCGCGACTCGCTCGACGCTAGCGGCGCGGCGCTGCTCGACCGCCCCGGGGGCTTCGCGACGTTGTCCGCCAGCTATCAGCGCGGCGACGGCTTCATCCCCGTCGTGGCCGAGCGCCGCGGCCCGGCCGACCGGCCCGCTCCGTATGAGCAGGCGTCGGGCGCGCTGCGCGCCGTGCTCGATCTGGGCGGGGCGGAGCTGCAGGCCAATGCCAGCGCCTTCACCGACCGGCGCGAGCGCGGGACGGCGTTCACCGCCAATCGCAGCGAGGGCGCGGATGCGAGCCTGCGCGTCGTCGGCCGGGGCCGCTGGGGCTGGTCGGCGCTCGCCTATCTGCAGACCCGCGACTTCGCCTCGCAGTTCGCGGCCGTAGACGCGGCCCGGACCGCCGCGACGCCCACGCTCGATCAATATGCGACGCCCGCAACCGGGCGCGGCGCTCGGGTGGAGGTGCAGCCGCCGATCGGGCTCGCCGCGACGCTGCGCGTGGGGGGCGACCTGCGCGACGTGGAGGGGCGGACGGAGGAGCTCTTCACCTTCGTGGCCGGCCAACCGACCCGCCGCCGGGTCGCGGGCGGGCGCAACACAACGCTCGGGCTCTTCGCCGACGGGGCGTGGGAACCCGGCCCGTTGACGCTGACCGCAGGCGCGCGGATCGACCGATGGCGCATCGCCGACGGGTCGCTTGCAGAACGGCTGCTCACCGGCACGCCCTTGGCGGACATCCGCTATCCAGACCGGACCGGGACGGAGTGGAGCGGCCGGGCGGGCGTGGCCTGGCGACCCGCCGCCGCCGCGACGGTGCGGGTCGCCGCGTATCGCGGCTGGCGCTTGCCCACGCTCAACGAACTCTACCGGCCCTTCCGCGTCGGTCCGGACGCGACGGCCGCTAAAGCCGCGCTCGCGCCGGAGCGGCTGCAGGGCTGGGAAGCAGGCCTCGCGCTCGCGCCGGCACCGGGGGTGAGCATAGCGGCGACCTGGTTCGACAACCGGCTGGAGGGTGCGATCGCGAACGTCACCGCGGGGCAGGGGCCGGGTGTGTTCCCGCAGGTCGGCTTCGTATCTGCCGCCGGCGTCTTCCGCGTCCGCCGGAACCTCGACGCGATCCGCTCGCGCGGGCTGGAGCTGGACGCCGCGTGGAGGACCGGGCCGATCGGGGCGACGCTTTCCTGGTCGCGCGTCTCGGCGCGCGTCGAGGCGTCCGGCCCGGCCGCCGCGCTCCACGGCCTGCGTCCCGCCCAGACCCCGCGCGATCAGTTGGCGGCGACGCTGGACGCGACGCGTGGGCAGGCCCGGCTTGCGGTCACGCTGCGCCATGTCGGCCGGCAGTTCGATGACGACGCCAACAGCCGCAGCCTAGCGCCCGCGACGACGCTGGACGCGTTCCTCGCCGTGCCGCTTGGCGATGCGCTGTCGCTGGAAGCGCGGGCGGAGAACCTGGCCGACGAGCGGGTCGAGGCGGCGATCAGCGGCGCCGACGTGGTCGAGCGCGCCACCCCGCGCACGCTGTGGCTGGGGTTGCGCTACCGCCCGCGCCGGCGCTAAGCCTTTGGCCGTGACGGGTTCCCCGCGAGGGGATCAAAAGGGAAGTCCGGTGACGAGACCGGCGCTGCCCCCGCAACTGTGACCGGAGAGCGGTCCTCTCAACCAAGCCACTGGGGCGACCTGGGAAGGCGAGAGGACGGCGGAGACCCGGGAGCCAGGAGACCTGCCCGCCACGGTCGATCCATCGCGCGCACGGGGTGTGGCGGGCGGACGAGGGCCAGTTCCTCGCGTGAGCGACGCTGAAGGGCGTCCGCTGTGGACGCTCGCGTGAGGAGTGCCCGATGTCTCGTTCTTACCCCCGTGTTCCCGCGCAGGCGGGAACCCAGAGCCGCAGCGGCTTGCGCCTGAAACCCTGGGCTCCCGTCTGGGGGGGAGCACTGCTCGCCTGCGCCGCGCCCGCTTTCGCTCAGCAGCAGGAGGAGCCCGGACCCTGCGGCATCGAAGTCCAGTTCTCGGAGGGCCGATGCGGCCGGAGCTTTGGGATCGAGCTGCCCAGCGACAGCCTCGTGGTCGTCACCGCGGCCCGCGCCGAGCAGGATGCGCGCGAGGTCGGGCAGGCGGTGACCACGCTCACCCGCGAACAGCTCGACCGGCGACAGACCCAATCGGTCGCCGACCTGCTCGCCACGACGCCAGGCATCACCGTGACCCGCAACGGATCGGTCGGCGGGTTCACCGGCGTGCGGATCCGCGGCGCGGAGGCGGAGCAGACGCTCGTCGTGATCGACGGGGTGCGGGTGAACGACCCGTCTTCGCCCGGCGGTGGGTTCGACTTCGCCAACCTGCTGTCGACCAGCGTCGAGCGGGTGGAGGTGCTCCGCGGCCCCAATTCGGTGCCCTGGGGCAGCCAAGCGATCGGGGGCGTGGTCAACATCAGCACGTTTTCCACAAGCACCGCCCTGCGCACGCGCGCCGAGGGCGGCAGCTACGGGACCGCCTTCGGCAGCGTCGGGGGCACCGTCGCCACTGGGCCGGTCCTCGCCGGCGCGACCGTTGGGTATCTGACCAGCGACGGCGTTTCGGCCGCGGCGGCCGGGCGGGAGCGCGACGGCTATCGCCAGATCGGTGGTGCGGCCAACCTGTCGGTCGACGTCACCGACGGGTTCGCGATCGACCTGCGCGCCTATTACGCCCACAGCCGCACCGAGCTGGACGGCTTTCCCCCGCCCCGCTTCACGCTGGGCGACACGGACGAATATTCGACCGCGCAGGAGCTTTACGCCTATGCCGGCGCGCGGGCGGAGACCGGCCCCGTCCGCCACCGCCTCGCCTTCACCCTCGCCGACATCAACCGCGACAACTTCGCCACCTCCGCAGGTGGCGTCCCCACCTTCCTCGGCCGCGGCCGCAGCGAGCGATACGAGTACCAGGTCGATGCACGCCTCCTCGACGCGCTGCGACTGGTCGCGGGCGCGGAGCGGGAGAACGTGCGTTTCTCGGACGGCAATCTGCGCCCGCGCACCGGCATCTCCAGCGGTTTCGCGCAGCTGATCGCCAAGCCGATCAAGCCGCTGACGCTCACCGGCGGCGTCCGCCACGACGAGCACGACCAGTTCGGCGGCCGGACGACGCTCGGCGCGAATGCGGCGCTGGCGCTCGGCGGCACCGTGCTGCGCGGCAGCTACGGCGAGGGATTCAAGGCCCCGACGCTGTTCCAGCTCTTCTCCAACTTCGGCAACCGCCAGCTTCGCTCGGAGACGGCCGAGAACGTCGACCTAGGCGTCGAGCAGACGGCGCTCAATGGCGCGCTCCGGGCGAGTGTCACGCTGTTCACCCGGCGCACGCGCAACCAGATCGACTTCCGGGCCTGCTCCGCCGCCGAGCGGGCGACGCCAGGCTCGATCTGCGTCGGCCGGCCGTTCGGCACCTACGACAATATCGCCCGCACTCGCGCGAGGGGCGTCGAACTGGGGCTGGAGCTGCGGCCCGTGCCCGGCTTCGTCGTCGAGGGGGCGTACAGCCATATCGCGAGCGAGAACCGCTCGCCCGGCGCCAATCTCGGCCGCGACCTAGCGCGCCGCCCGCGCGACACCGCCAGCCTGTCGGCCGACTACCGCTTCGGCTTCGGGCTGCAGCTGGGCGGAACGGTGCTGATGGTCGGCGACAGCTTCGACGATGTCGCCAACCGGGTCAGGCTCGACGGCTATGCGCTGGCCTCGCTCCGCGCCGAACTGCCCGTCGGCGAGCGGCTGGTGCTCTATGGGCGCGTCGATAATCTGGGCGACGTGCGCTATCAGACGGTCGCCGGCTACGGCGTGCTCGGCCGCGCCGCCCATGGCGGGCTGCGGCTGCGGTTCGAGTGAGCAGCAGCAAGCTTTGTGCTCCCCCGCAGGCGGGAGCCCAGAGCCGCGGGCGATGGCCCCTGCTGTCCCTGGGCTCCCGCCTGCGCGGGAGCACGGTGTTGCTGTTGTCTGCGGCCTGTTCCCCCGCCGGGAGCGATCAGCGCGGGGGGATCGTGTCGACCAACCCCTGCGCCGACGCGATGCTCGTGCGCCTGGTCGCGCCGGAGCGGATCGCGGCGATCAGCCGCTATTCGCATGATCCCGGCGCCACGTCGCTGCCGCTCGGCCTCGCGCGCCGCTTTCGCGCCACGGCCGGCACGGCGGAGGAGGTAATCGCGCTCCGTCCGTCGCTGGTGCTCGCCTCCAGCTTCACCCCGGCCAGCACCCGTCAGGCCTATGCGCGCGCGGGGCTGCGGACGCTGTACCTCGACTCGCCCACGACCGTGACGGCGAGCATCGCGCAGGTGCGCGAGGTCGCCACGGCGGTGGGGGAGCGGAGGAGGGGGGAAGGCGTGGTGTCGAAGATCCAACATGCCGTTCGTGCTGAGCTTGTCGAAGCACCGCTCTTCCGAGCGGAGAAGAACGGCCCCTCGACAAGCTCAGGGCGAACGGTGGGGAAGCGGCCCTCCGCCCTCCTCTACATCGCCGGCGACCTCGCGAACGGGTCCGGCACGCTGCTCGACGAGCTCACGCGCGTCGCCGGCTTCCGCAACGCCGCCGCCGATTACGGCCTCGCCCAGACCGGCACGCTTCCGGCCGAACTCCTCGTCCCTCGCCCGCCGGATGTGATCATCGCGGCGGGCGAGGGACGCGGCGCAGCGCTCCTCCGCCGGCTGCTGCCGCATACGCCGCACGCGCGCTTCGACCGCGCCCTGGTGAACTGCGGCGGCCCGGCCATCCCCGCCGCGCTCGCACGGCTGCGCGCGATCCGGGCGAGCCTGTGACCCGCGCGCCCGCTCTCCTCGCCCTCGGCGCGATTACAACGCTAATCTTCATCCTGTCCCTCGGCGCAGGCAAGGTCTGGGTGCCGCTCGCGCTCTGGTTCGGCCCCGACCCGCTTGCGCGCATCATCCTGGAGCTGCGGCTGCCGCGCGCGCTGCTGGGCGCGCTGCTGGGCGCATCGCTGGGCCTCTCGGGCGCGGTGCTGCAGGGCTATCTCCGCAACCCGCTCGCCGACCCGGCGGTGCTGGGCGTGTCTTCCTCCGCTGCGCTCGGCGCGGTCGCGGCGATCGTGCTCGGGGCGGGCGCGTGGCTGTTTCCGGCCGCCATGGCCGGTGCGGGCGGGGCGATGGCGCTGCTGGCGCTGCTGTCCTGGCGTCAGGCGGGCCCGGTCGCCTTCGTCCTCGCGGGCACGGTGCTGGCGAGCTTCGCGGGCGCGCTCACCGCCTTTCTGATCGCGGTCGCGCCGAACCCCTGGGCGGTCGCCGAAGTGATGGAGTGGCTGATGGGCGCGCTCACCGATCGAAGCTGGCCCGACTTGGCGCAGGCCGCGCCGGCGATGGCGGCCGGCATGGCGCTGCTGGCGTTCACCGGCCGCGCGCTCGACGCGCTGACGTTGGGCGGAGACGCGGCGGTGTCGCTGGGCGTGCGCATGGGCCGGCTTCGGCTGTTGGTGATCGGCGGCTGCGGGCTGGCGGTCGGCGCGGGGGTGGCGGCGACCGGGGTGGTCGGCTTCGTCGGCCTGGTCGTGCCGCACCTGCTGCGGCCGGTCTTCGGCGCGCGTCCCGCCGCGTTGCTCCTGCCCAGCGCGCTCGGCGGCGCTGCGCTGGTGCTCGCGGCCGACGGCCTCTGCCGGCTCGCGCCCGGCCCGGGCGAGGTGCGCCTGGGCGTCGCCATGGCGCTGATCGGCGGGCCCTTCTTCCTCCTGCTGCTCTGGCGCGAGCGGGGCTCGGCATGGAGCTGACCCTCGACGGCGTGACGGTGCGGCTCGGCGGGCGCGTCGCGCTCGCCAGCGTGTCCGGGTCGCTGCGACCGGGGCGGGTCACGGCGGTGCTGGGACCGAACGGCGCGGGCAAGTCGACCCTGCTGCGCGCCGTCGCCGGCTTGCTCGGCCCCGACGCGGGTGCCGTGCGGCTGGACGGGCGCGACGTGCGCGACCTGCCCCCGCGCGAGCGCGCCCGGACGATCGGCTACCTGCCGCAGGACGGGACGGCGCACTGGAACCTGCTCGCCCGAGAGCTCGTCGCGCTCGGGCGGCTGCCCCATCGGACCACGCCCGCCGAGGACGTCGCCGCCGTCACGCAGGCGCTGGCGCTGACCGACGCCGCGGCCTTCGTCGACCGGCCCGTGCTGACGCTCTCGGGCGGCGAGCGCGCGCGTGTCCTGCTCGCCCGCGTGCTGGCCGGGCGACCGCGTTGGCTGCTCGCCGACGAACCGCTCGCCAGCCTCGATCCGGCCCATGCGCTCGACATGGTCGCCCGCCTGCGCGAGGCGGCTGCGGCGGGCGCGGGCGTGCTGCTCGTCGTGCATGATCTCCTGCACGCCCAGCGCGCTGCGGACGACGCCGTTCTGCTCGCCGGCGGACGCGTCCTGGCGGCAGGGCCGGCCGAACAGGTGCTGACCCCCGACCACCTGGCCCGAGCCTTCGGCGTCCGCGTGGCTCCGATCGCAGACGGCGCGCGAAATCTGTGGGTGCCGATCGGCCGGGCCTGACACGGCCGCGCGCCTGTGGCAGGGCGGGCCCATGCGACAGATCGACCATTTCCTCGCGAGCGCCGGCGGCGGCTCTGCAGCGCGTTTTTCCGATGTCTTCGACCCCAACACCGGTCAGGTGCAGGCGCGCGTGGCGCTCGGCGGACAGGCGGAGCTCGACCGCGCGGTCGCGGCGGCGCAGGCCGCGCAGCCCGGCTGGGCCGCGACCAACCCGCAGCGCCGCGCGCGGGTCATGTTCCGCTTCAAGGAGCTGGTGGAGGCGAACATGGACGCGCTCGCCCACACGCTCTCGTCCGAGCACGGCAAGGTGATCGCCGACGCCAAGGGCGACATCCAGCGCGGGCTGGAGGTGATCGAGTTCTGCTGCGGCATCCCGCATGTCCTGAAGGGCGAGTACACCCAGGGCGCAGGCCCCGGCATCGACGTCTATTCGATGCGTCAGCCGCTCGGGATCGGCGCGGGCGTCACGCCGTTCAACTTTCCCGCGATGATACCGATGTGGATGTTCGGCGTCGCGATCGCCTGCGGCAACGCCTTCATCCTCAAGCCCTCGGAGCGCGACCCCAGCGTTCCCGTGCGCCTCGCCGAGCTGATGCGCGAGGCCGGCGCCCCCGAAGGCATCTTGCAGGTCGTGCACGGCGACAAGGAGATGGTGGACGCCATCCTGGACCACCCCGCGATCGCTGCCGTCAGCTTCGTCGGCTCGTCCGACATCGCGCACTACGTCTATCGCCGCGGCGTCGAGGCCGGAAAGCGCGTCCAGGCGATGGGCGGGGCCAAGAACCACGGCATCGTCATGCCCGACGCCGACCTCGATCAGGTCGTCGCCGACCTCGCCGGCGCGGCCTTCGGCTCGGCGGGCGAGCGGTGCATGGCGCTGCCGGTCGTCGTGCCGGTGGGCGAGGAGACGGCCGACCGGCTGCGCGAGAAGCTGGTGCCGGCGATCCAGGCGCTCCGGGTCGGCGTCTCGACCGACGCGGACGCGCATTACGGTCCCGTGGTCAACGCCGCGCACAAGGCCCGCGTCGAGAGCTGGATCCAGACCGGCGTCGACGAGGGCGCGGAGCTGGTCGTCGACGGCCGCGGCTTCACGCTGCAGGGCCACGAGCAGGGCTTCTTCATCGGCCCGTCGCTGTTCGACCGCGTGACCCCGGCCATGAAGAGCTATCAGGAAGAGATCTTCGGCCCCGTCCTCCAGATTGTCCGCGCGCCGGATTTCGAGACCGCCCTCCGCCTTCCGTCGGAGCACCAGTACGGCAACGGTGTCGCCATCTTCACGAGAAACGGCCATGCCGCGCGCGAGTTCGCCGCACGCGTCAACGTGGGCATGGTCGGGATCAATGTGCCGATCCCGGTGCCCGTTGCCTATCACACGTTCGGCGGGTGGAAGCGGAGTGCGTTCGGCGACGTCAACCAGCACGGGACGGAGGGCGTGCGCTTCTGGACCAAGGTGAAGACGGTGACCCAACGCTGGCCCGACGGCTCGGCCCTTCCCCGCGGGTCCGAGGACGGCGGCCCTGCCCGCGTGCAGGACGCCTTCGTCATCCCGACCATGGGGTGATCCGCTCCCCCCTCCTGCAAGGGAGGGGGCAGGGAACACCTGCCACTCGCCTCCGTTCAGCCCCGAGCGGAGGGACGATTTGGCTGAACCGGAACGCGCGCCCACGGGCGCAATGGCCGCGCGCGCGGCGGAGCTGCTGGAGACAGGCGACGTCCTGCTGATCCTGTCGGACGAGCAGCGGGCTCAGGCCGTGGCCGCCGCGCTTGTCGCCGCCGCGCCGGACGCGCGCGTCGTGCATCTGCCCTCGTCCGATGCGCTGCCGGGCGACGCCAGCCCCGCCTCGCCCGGGAACACCGGGCAGCGAGTCGCGGCGCTGCGGGCCGTGTTCTGCGCCCGCAAGGCTGAGGCGCGTGTCGCCCTCGTTACTACGGCGGAAGCCGCGGCCAGCTTGCACCCGCCGCCTTCGGCCTACGACGTCGCTCCCCCGATCGTCGGGGTCGGCGAGGGGTTGGACGCAGACACCTTCGCCGCGACGCTCGCCGAGATCGGCTATGTGGCCGACGAGCGCGTGGACGAGCCGGGCGAGATGGCAGTGCGCGGGCAGGTCATCGACGTTTTTCCCGCCGACGCCGGCCAGCCCGCGCGGATCGAACTGGTCGAGGGGCGCGTGGCCGCCATCCGCGCATATGATCCCGCCACTCAGTTGAGCGACGGAGAGATCGACCGTCTGCAGGTGGGGCGCATCGCCGAACCGCCGCTGGGCGAGGACGCGGTGACCCTCTTCGATCACTTGCCCGATGCAGCCGTGTTGCAGGACCCGGACGCGCCCAAGCGCCGCGACCGCCATGTCGCGCTCGCCCGCGACGTGAAGGCGCGCGTCGCCGACGCGAAGCGCTGGGCCGGAGCGCTGGCCGGGCGTGAGCCTGAGACGGTGGCGGCGGGCGAACCGATCCCGCGTTTCGTCGAGAGCCGCAACCCGCAGCGCGCCTTCAGTCGCTTCGCCCGGCCGCTGCTCGACGCCGGCGAGCGGCTGCTGCTTGTCGGTGCGCCACGCGACCTCCGCTTCCTCGCAGCCCGGGCCGGGAAGGCGCTGGGCCGCGAGATGGAGGCGGTGGAGAGCTGGGCCGCCGCCCGCGCGGCGGCGCCGGGCGCGCTCGTATCGCTCGCCATGCCCGCCGACCGGGGCTGGCGCGCGGAGGGGCTGACCGTGATCGCCGCCGCCGACCTGATCGGCAGCCGTGCTGCCCTCGATACGGGCGGCGCGGCCGCGGACCCCTTTGCGATGCAGGCAAGCGAGCTGCGGGTCGGCGATGTCGTCGTCCACGAGGACTTCGGGATCGCGGTGGTCGACGGGCTGGAGAGCGTGGACGCCAGCGACGGACATGGGGGCGAGGCGATCGCGCTTCGCTATGCCGGCGACGACCGCCGGCTGGTGCCCGTCGCCGAAGCCGACCGCATCTGGCGTTACGGGGCGGACGCGGACGCGGTTACGCTCGACAAGCTCGACGGATCGAGCTGGCAGAAACGGCGCGGCGAGATCGACGCCGCCATCGCCGAGAGTGCGCGCGAGCTGACCCGGCTGGCCGCCGAGCGCGACGCGCGGGAGGCCGCGGTCCTGGAGCCGGACGCCACCGCCTACGAGCGGTTCGCGGCCGGCTTCCCCTTCACCGAGACCGCCGACCAGGCCCGCGCCATCGCCGCAGTCCGCTCCGACCTCGCGAGCGGCAAGCCGATGGACCGGCTCGTCATCGGCGACGTCGGGTACGGCAAGACCGAGGTGGCGTTGCGCGCGGCGGCGATGGCGGCGCTGGCCGGTCACCAGGTCGCCGTCGCCGCGCCGACCACCGTCCTTGTCCGCCAGCATCTGGAAACCTTCCGCCGCCGCTTCGAGGGCACGGGCGTCGAGGTCGCCGGCCTGTCGCGCCTGTCGAGCGCGGCGGAGAAGAAGCGCGTCAAGGCGGGGCTCGCGGACGGCTCGATCCGGGTGGTGATCGGCACCGGCGCGGTCGCGGCCAAGGGCGTGGATTACGCCTCGCTGGCCTTGGTCGTGATCGACGAGGAGCAGCGCTTCGGCGCCGCGGACAAGGCGAAGCTGCGCGCCTTGGGAGGGGAGGGCACGCATGTGCTGGCGCTCTCCGCCACCCCGATCCCGCGCACGCTCCAGACCGCTTTGGTCGGCCTTCAGCAGCTCTCGATCATCGCGACCCCACCCGCCCGGCGCCAGCCGATCCGCACCGCGATCGGCGAATGGGACGAGGCGACCGTGCGCACGGCGCTGCGCCGCGAGAAGGCACGACGCGGGCAGAGCTTCGTCGTCGTCAGCCGGATCGAGGACATGGCGCCGATGGCCGAGCGGCTGCGCAAGCTCGCGCCCGAGCTTCGGCTGGTCGAGGCGCACGGCAAGATGCCGGTCGGCGACATCGACGCGGCCATGGTCGATTTCGCGAACGGCGAGGGCGACGTGCTGCTCGCCACCAACATCATCGAAGCCGGGCTCGACGTGCCCCGCGCCAACACCATGATCGTGTGGCGCGCGGACCGGTTCGGCCTGTCGCAGCTCCACCAGCTGCGCGGCCGCGTCGGGCGCGGCGGGCGGCGCGGGCAGGTGCTGCTGCTGACCGATCCAGAGCACCCGATCGCGGAGCGCACTGTCAGGCGGCTGAAGACGCTGGAGGCGTTCGACCGCCTGGGCGCGGGCTTCGCCATCGCGGCGCGCGACCTCGACATGCGCGGCGCGGGCGACCTGATCGGCGACGCGCAGGCCGGCCACATGAAGCTGATCGGGGTCGATCTCTACCAGTTTCTGCTCGCCCAGGCGCTGCGCGCCGCGCGCGGCGAGGCGGTCGAACGCTGGACGCCCGAGCTGAACCTCGGCGTATCGGGCGCGCTGCCGGCGGAGTGGATCCCCGATCCTGAGATTCGCGTCACCCTCTACGCCCGGCTCGCCCGGATCGAGGACCAAGCCGGGCTGGACGGTTTCGCCGATGAGCTGGAGGACCGGTTCGGCGCGGCCCCGCCGGAAGCCCGCGCGCTGATCGACGTCGCCGCCGTCCGGCTCGCAGCGCATGATGCGAAGATCGCCCGCATCGACGCGGGTCCGGCGGCCGTCGCGCTCACCCCCCGGCCCGACTTTGCGGCCGACGCCGCAGCGGCGGGGCTGGCGGAGAAGAACGGCCGCCTGCTCCTGGCCGAGCGGATCGAGGATGCGGGCGAGCGGCTGGAGCGGGTCCGCGCGCTGCTGGACGCCCTCACGCCATAGGCTTATCGGGCGCGACCATGGCCACCCAGTTCGACCTGACCGACGACCAGCGCGAGATCCAAGCGCTCGCCCAGCGCTTCACCGCCGACCGCATCACCCCGTTCGCCGGCGAGTGGGACGAGACGCACCACTATCCGGTCGATGTCTGGAAAGCCGCGGGCGAGCTCGGCTTCGGCGCGATCTATATTGCCGAGGAGCATGGCGGGATCGGACTCGGTCGACTGGAGGCGGCGCTGATCATGGAGGCGATGGCCTATGGCTGCCCCGCCACCAGCGCCTTCATCTCCATCCACAACATGGCCGCCTGGATGATCGAGCGGTTCGGGGGCGAGGAGATCAAGGCGCGGTTCCTGCCGAGTCTGGTTTCGATGGAGAAGATCGGCAGCTACTGCCTGACCGAGCCTGGCTCCGGCTCCGACGCCGCCGCGCTCAAGACCACGGCGCGCCTCGACGGCGATCACTATGTCCTGAACGGCACCAAGCAGTTCATCTCGGGCGCGGGCTACAACGACGTCTATGTCTGCATGGTTCGCACCGGAGAGGAGAAGTCCAAGGGCATCACCTGTCTGGTGGTTGAGAAGGACACGCCCGGATTGTCCTTCGGCGCGCCGGAGAAGAAGCTAGGCTGGAATGCCTCGCCGACCGCGCAGGTCATCTTCGAGGACTGCCGCGTGCCGGTCGCGAACCGCGTCGGCGCGGAGGGCGAGGGCTTCCGGATCGCCATGTCGGGGCTCGACGGCGGGCGGCTCAACATCGGCGCCTGCTCGCTGGGTGGCGCGCAGCGCTGCCTGGACGAGGCGATCCGCTATACGAAGGAGCGCCAGCAGTTCGGTCAGCCGGTCAGCGATTTCCAGAACACCCAGTTCATGCTGGCCGACATGGCGACCGACCTGGAGGCCGCGCGCGCGCTCCTCTATCTCGCCGCCGCCAAGGTGACGGCGAACAGCCCCGACAAGTCGCGCTTCTCGGCCATGGCCAAGCGGCTGGCGACCGACAACGGCTCGTCCATCGTCGACCGGGCGCTCCAGCTCCATGGCGGCTACGGGTATCTGCGCGACTATCCGATCGAACGTTTCTGGCGCGACCTGCGCGTCCATTCGATCCTGGAAGGAACCAATCAGGTGATGCGGATGATCGTCGGGCGGGAGCTGACGCGCCAGTGACCGGGGCCAGCATCGACAGCTGGACCGACGCCGCGCAGCAGGTGACCGACGCGATGCGCCGGCACGCGCCGCAACCGACGCGGCCCTATGACCCGCTCGCGCTGTTCCAGTCGATGGCGGCGTTCGGCGCCAGCCTCGACCCCGCCCGGCTGCTCGCGCTGCAGGTGGACGCCGCGCGCGAATGGGCGAGCTTCTGGAGCAATGTCTGGAAGGAGCCGGACGTCCAGCCCAAGGACCGCCGCTTCTCGGCGCCCGCTTGGGCGCAGGATCCGTGGTTCCGGGCCCTGCGCGACGGCTATCTCCTCGCGTCCGATCAGCTGCGCAAGCTCGTCGATACGGGCGAGGGGGATGCGCCGACAAAGGCGATGGCGCGCTTCCTGCTCGACGGCTGGCTCAACGCGGTCGCCCCTACCAATTTCGCCCACACGAACCCGCAGGTGATCGAGCGCACGATCCAGACGGGCGGCGCCAATCTGGTGAAGGGCTTCGCGAACCTGCTGGAGGATGCGCTGTCAGGCAAGGGGATCGTCCGCCGCCGCACCGATCCGACCGCGTTCGAGAAGGGTCGGACGATCGCGGCGACGCCGGGCGAGGTCGTGTTCCAGACCGAGCTGTTCCAGCTCATCCAGTACGCGCCGACTACGGAGACGGTTGCGGCCGAGCCGCTCCTCTATGTCCCGCCGCTCGTCAATCGTTTCTACATGATCGACCTCGTGCCACGACAGAGCCTGGTCCGCTGGCTGGTGGAGCAGGGGCGGACGGTGTTCGTCATCTCCTGGGTGAACCCGACCGAGGCGCACAAGGACAAGACGGTCGAGAGCTATGTGCTCGAAGGCATCGTGCCCGCGCTCGAGCAGGTGCGGGAGCGGACCGGCCATGCGCCCGATCTGTTCGCCTTCTGCCTGGGCGGCACCCTGGTCGCGATCACGCTTGCCTGGCTCGCCGAGCAGGGCCGGGCCGACGAGGCGCATTCGGCGACGCTGATCGGCTCCATGGTCGATTTCGCCGACATGCGCGACTGGTCCGCCTTCGTCCATGAGGCGCATCTGAACGCGCTCGAGGACCATCTGGAGCGGCAGGGCTATATCGAGGCGACCGAACTGCAGCAGCTGTTCGCGGCGATGCGCGCCAACGACCTGATCTGGTCGTCGGTGGTCAACCACTATCTTCTCGACCAGCCCGCGCCGCCGTCGGACCTGCTCTATTGGTTCGAGGATGGCGCACGCATTCCGGCGGGGTTCCTCAAGAGCTATAACCGCAAGCTCCTGTTGGAGAACCGGCTGAAGGAACCGGCCGGGTTCGCGGTCGGGGGCAGCGCGATCGACTTCGCCGCCATCCGCGCGCCGATCCTGTCGATCGCGCTCAAGGACGACCATGTCTCCGCCTGGGAGGCGGTGTATGACGGCGCGCGGCTGCTGAACGCCGACTTCCTGCTCGGCGGTTCGGGCCACAACGCGGGCGTCATCAACCCGCCCGCGGCGAACAAGCATGGCTTCTGGACCAGCGACGCCAAGCCGGACGCGGGCCGCGAATGGCTGGAGGGCGCGACGCGGCACGAGGGCTCCTGGTGGCCATGGTGGGTGGAGTGGCTGAACCGCCATGGTTCGGGCGAGCAGGTGCCGGCACGCGCGATCGAGGGCGGGCTGGAGCCGGCCCCCGGTTCCTACGCGAAGGCGGCGTGATGGCCCCCTCCACGTCACCCCGGCCTTGTGCCGGGGTCCACCGTGCCGCGTCTCCTCAGCGCTCGGCTCCTGCCGCACGGTGGATGCCGGCACAGGGCCGGCATGACGGAGTGGGGCTATGACCGACACCATCCTCGCCCAGCGCGAAGGCGCCGCCGGCCGCCTGCGCCTCAACCGCCCCAAGGCGCTGCACAGCCTCGACCTCGCCATGGTGCGCCAGATGACGGCGGCGCTGCAGGCGTGGATCACGGACCCGGACCTGCGGCTGGTGCTGATCGACCATGCCGCCCCGCCGGATGGCGACCCCAAGCTATCGCGCGGCTTCTGCGCCGGCGGCGACGTCGTGACGATCGCGAATGCGGTACAAAGCGACGAGCCGGCGGCGCGCGCCTTCTTCTTCGAGGAGTATCGCCTCAACCACCTGATGTACACCTTCCCCAAGCCCGGGGTCGCCTTCATGGACGGGGTTACGATGGGCGGGGGCGTCGGGATCAGCTGCCCGTGCCGCTACCGCGTCGCGACCGAGCGCACCGTCTTCGCCATGCCGGAGACGACGATCGGCATCTTCCCTGACGTGGGCGGCGGCCGCTACCTCTCCCGCCTGCGGGGCCGGCTCGCCCAGTACCTGGCGCTCACCGGCGCGCGGCTCTCGGGTGCGGAGTGCAAGCGACTGCGCCTCGCCACCCACTATATCCCGTCCGACCGGCTGGAGGAGGTCAAGGCGCGGCTGGTCGCCGACCCGTACCGCGCCGAGGCGATCCTCGACGAGCATGAGGCGGACGATCTGCCCGCCGCGCCGATCCTCCAGCGTCTGCCGGTGATCGACCGCTGCTTCGCTGCCGACGACCTCGCCGCCATCCTCGCGAGCCTTGATGCGGAGGACGACCCGTGGGCGGACGAAACCGCCGCGGCGATCCGAGCCAAGTCGCCCACCGCCTGCGCCATCTCGCTACGGATGCTGGTGGAAAGCCCCAAACAGCCGCACTTCGTGGACGAGATGCGGATGGAATATGCGCTGATGGTCCGCGCGATCCGCTTCCCCGATTTTCGTGAGGGCGTCCGCGCGCTCTTGATCGACAAGGACAACCAGCCGAACTGGGCGCCGCTGGCCGACATCGAACCCTTCTTCGAACCGCTTCCGCGCGAGGAAGCCTGGAGCCCGCTGCCATGAGCTACGAGACGATCCTGGTCGAACAGCGCGGGGCCGTGACGCTTGTCACGCTCAACCGCCCGCAGGCGCTGAACGCGCTCAACAATCAGGTGCTGGGCGAGCTGGTCGCGGCGATGCGCGCCTATGACGCCGACCCGAGCCAAGGCTGCGCGGTCCTGACCGGCTCCGAAAAGGCCTTCGCGGCGGGCGCGGACATCAAGGAGATGCAGCCGCAATCGTTCGGCGACATGTACGGCGACGACTATTTCGCCGGCTGGGAGCTGTTCACCCGCACGCGCAAGCCGGTCATCGCCGCGGTCGCGGGCTTCGCGCTCGGCGGCGGGTGCGAGCTCGCCATGATGTGCGACTTCATCCTCGCGGCCGACACGGCCAAGTTCGGCCAGCCCGAGATCAAGCTCGGCGTCGCTCCCGGCATGGGCGGCTCGCAGCGCCTGACCCGCGCCGTCGGCAAGGCCAAGGCGATGGAAATGTGCCTGACCGGCCGCATGATGGACGCCGCCGAAGCCGAGCGCGCTGGCCTGGTCAGCCGCATCGTCCCCGCGGCCGAGCTGGTCGAGGAGGCGGTCAAGGTCGCGACCCAGATCGCCGCCATGGCCCCGCTCGCGGTCAAGGCCTGCAAGGAGATGGTCGACGCCGCCTTCGAGACGCCGCTCAGCCAAGGCATCCGATTCGAACGCCGCCTGTTCCACGGCCTGTTCGGGACCGAGGATCAGAAGGAAGGCATGACCGCCTTCGTGGAGAAGCGGGCGGGGGCGTTCTGGGGCAGGTAGCATCGCGCTCCCGCGTAGGCGGGAGCCCAGAGTCGCAGGCGAAGCGCTCGGAACCCCTGGTTTCCCGCCTTCGCGGGAACACACGGAGTAAATATGGCGCGCGTTGCTTTCATCGGGCTCGGCAACATGGGCGGCGGCATGGCCGCGAACCTCGCTAGGGCGGGGCACGACGTCCGCGCCTTCGATCTGTCGGAGGACGCGCTGACCCGCGCCGAGCAGGCCGGCTGCCTGCGCGCGGCCGACGCCGTCGCGGCGGTGGACGGCGCGGAGGCGGTCGTGACGATGCTGCCCGCCGGCGCGCATGTCGAGCAGACCTATGCTGCCATCGTCCCCGCCTGTGCGCCTGGCGCGGTCCTGATGGACTGCTCCACCATCGACGTCGCAACCGCGCGCCTCGTCGGCGACCTCGCCCGGTCCCGCGGCCTGCACGCGGTCGACGCGCCCGTCTCCGGCGGCATCGCCGCCGCCGCCACCGGGTCGCTCACCTTCATGGTCGGCGGCCCGGAGGACAGCTTCACGCGCGCCGAACCCTATCTCGCGCAGATGGGCAAGGCGGTGATCCATGCCGGCCAGTCTGGCGCGGGCCAAGCGGCGAAGATCTGCAACAACATGATCCTGGGCGCGACCATGGTCGCCACGTGCGAGGCGTTCGTGCTCGCGGAGAAGCTCGGGCTCGATCCCCAGGCCTTTTTCGACATCGCCAGCGTCTCGTCGGGCCAGAGCTGGAGCATGACCAGCTACTGCCCCATCCCCGGCGTCGGGCCGGAGACGCCGGCCGATCATGATTATCAGGGCGGCTTCGCGGCGGCGTTGATGCTGAAGGACTTGCGCCTATCTCAACAAGCCGCAGGCGAGGCAGGCGCGGCGACCCCTATGGGCGGCAAGGCGGCCGAGCTGTACGAGGCCTGGGTGGCCGAAGGGCAGGGTTCCAAGGACTTTTCGTCGATCATCCGCCTGCTGGCGCGCGGCTGACACCCGGGTGATCGCAAGGCGCTTTTCCGTCCCGACCGGGAATTAACATCAATTTACCATGATTGTGCGATTCACGCGCGCTTGGACGCGCTGTATCGCGCGGGTTTGGAGCGAGTGGACCAAGTATGACCGAGCGTTGGACCCAGGCCCGGGCGCATGCCTGGTATGCGACCCAGCCCTGGTTCGTCGGCTGCAACTTCACCCCCAGCTACGCCATCAACCAGCTGGAGATGTGGCAGCCGGAGACCTTTTACCTCGAGGCGATGGAGCGCGAACTGGCGCTGGCCGCCTCGCTCGGCATGAATGCGGCGCGGGTGTATCTGCACGACCTGCTCTGGAAGCAGGACGCGCCGGGCTTTCTCGACCGCATCGACCAGTTCCTCTCCGTCGCCTACCGGTTCAACATCCGCACCATGCTGGTGCTGTTCGACAGCTGCTGGCATCCGGAACCGGCGCTGGGGCCGCAGCCCCAGCCCAAGGCGGGCGTCCACAATTCCGGCTGGGTCCAGTCGCCCGGCGTGCCCGCGCTCGAGAACCCGGCCGAGCACCCGCGCCTGCGCACTTATGTCGAGGGTGTGGTGAAGCGCTTCGCCGAGGACGACCGCGTCTTCGCCTGGGACATTTGGAACGAGCCCGACAACGGCCCGGAGGTCGCGCTCTGCGACCCGGCCACGCTCAAGGCCAAGGCCGACCTCGTCGTCCCGCTGCTGGTCGAGGCGTTCGACTGGGCGCGCGGGCAGAAGCCGTCGCAGCCGCTTACCAGCGGCATCTGGCTCGGCGACTGGTCGGAGCCGGAGCGGCTCACGGATATCCAGCGCGCGCAGACCGACAACTCCGATCTCGTCTCCTTCCACAATTACGGCACCGCCGAGGAGTTCGAGACCCGGGTGAAGTGGCTGCAGGCCATGGGGCGCCCGATCATCTGCACCGAGTTCATGGCGCGCCCGGCCGGCAGCACCTTTCAGGATATCCTGCCCAAGGCGCGCGAGCACCGCGTCGGCGCGATCTGCTGGGGCCTGGTGCGCGGCAAGACCCAGACGCACCTGCCTTGGGACAAGTGGGACGGCCACCTGCCGCACGTGCCGCAGGATACCTGGTTCCACGACGTGTTCGACGAGATGGGCGCGCCGCACGACCCCGAGGAGGTCGACTTCCTCCGCCTGCTGACCGCGATCGACGACGCCGACCGCGCGCTGGCCGCCTAGGGTCGCTCCCGGCGGTCCATTAGCCGGCGCGGGCCGTTCCAGCGCTTCACGAGCAGCGCGATGAGCCCTCCGTCCTGGAAATGGGCGCGCCAGGCCTGCGCACGTCTCCGGCGCTCGCGTCTGACGACCAGGACGACCAGACCTGCATAGACGAGGAGCGCCAGCGCCGCCGCGAGCGCGAAGGCCTGCGTGTCCGACAGACCGAAGGCGGTCATGGGCAAGCCCTCCCTGTACCTTGGCCAAGCCTATGTCGGCGGACGGCCTGGCGCCAGTCCGCACATGGTCGGCCGCTTGCCCCTTCGCCGCCTGACGCTAAACCGGCGCGACGACCTGGGGAGGATCATGGACGCCAGCACGCCGCAGCCGAGCCGATCGGAAATTCGCCTGGTCATCGGCGCGTCGTCGCTGGGCACCGTCTTCGAATGGTATGACTTTTTTATCTGGGGCACGCTGACGACGTCCGGCATCCTCCAGCGCAGCTTCTTTCCGCCCGGCGACGCCCTGCTCGCCACGCTGCTGGCGTGGGCCACGTTCGCGGTCGGCTTCGCCTTTCGGCCGCTGGGCGCGATCCTGTTCGGCTATCTGGGCGACAAGCTCGGGCGAAAGTACACGTTCCTGGTCACGATCGTGCTGATGGGCGTAGCCACCGCCGGGATCGGGCTTGTCCCCGAGTACGGTACGATCGGCACCGCTGCGCCGCTGCTCATCATCGCCATGCGGATCGCCCAGGGGCTGGCGCTCGGCGGCGAGTATGGCGGGGCGGCGATCTACGTCGCGGAGCATTCTCCTCCGGGCAAGGCGGGCCTCTATACCAGTTTCATCCAGGCGGGCGTCGTGGGCGGTTTCATCCTTTCGCTCGCCGTCGTGCTCGCGACCAAGAACGCGGTGTCCGCCGAGGCCTGGCTCGGCGGCTGGTGGCGCTTCCCGTTCCTGTTCTCGCTGCTGCTGCTGGCGATCTCCGTCTTCATGCGGTTCAAGATGTCGGAAAGCCCGGTGTTCCGAGCGATGCGGGCGGCGGGCGAAGCGTCGGCCAATCCGCTGAAGGAAAGCTTCACCTATCCCGGCAATCCCAAGCGCCTGTTCGTCGCCCTGTTCGGGATCGCGGCCGGGCTGACGGTCATCTGGTACACCGCGCTGTTTGGCGGATTGTCGTTCCTGACCGAAGCGATGAAGATGGACCCTACCTCGGCGCAGCTGCTCGTGGCGGGTGCGGCGCTGGTTGGGCTCGTCTTCTACTTCGCGACCGGCGCGCTGTCGGACCGGGTCGGGCGCAAGCCGCCGATCGTCTGGGGCTATGTCGCCACGCTCGTGCTGCTCTTCCCGCTGTTCTGGCTCATCGGCGGCGCGGCCGGGAACGGGGCGGCGCCCGCCGGCTTCGTGCCGAGCGCCGGGCAGGCGGCGACAATCTTCGTCGGGCTGCTCGGGCTGACGGCTTTGTCGGGGCTGACCTATGGCTCGGTCGCGGCGCTGCTCGCGGAGATGTTCCCGCCGCGCATCCGCTACTCGTCGCTCTCGATCCCGTATCATTTCGGGACAGGCTATTTCGGCGGCTTCCTGCCGCTGATCAGCGCCTGGATCGTGTCGCGGACGGGCGACCCCTATTCGGGGCTGTGGTACACGATCGCGGTGGTCGCGATGGCGCTGGTAGTCACGCTGTGGGGGCTGAAGGAGCCTGCACGCGCCGATTAGGGCAGCGCCCGTACCGCTTCGCTTCGCGCACAGGCCTCCAGCTCCGACAGGTCCAGGCGCGCGCGAGGCGTCCCGACCGGTGGCACGTCGAAGCTCTCTCCGATCCGCCGCGCGGCGAAGCGATCGGCCTCGGCGCCGGTGCAGCGCATCAGCTCGGCGAGCATCCTGGGCGGCGTGTCATGCCCCTCGAAAGACAGGCGGAAGGTGCCCCAATGCACCGGCAGCGCCATGCCGGCCCCCGTTCGGTCGAACGCCCGCACCGCCTCGAGGGGCCCCATATGCGAGGCCGTCCGCATCTGGCCGGGCACGAAGCGGAACGCGCCGATCGGCAGGATGGCGAGCCGGATCGGGCCGTGCGCCGCGGCCTCGCGCGGCCATTCGCCGTCGCCGAAGCCGGTGTCGCCCGCGAAGTAGAGGGTGCCCCCGCTGGGCAAGGTGACCACGAACCCGGACCAGAGCGCGCGGTTGCGATCGGTGAACCAGCGGCTGCCCCAATGCTGGACGCGGGTGACGATCACCTCCACGCCCGGGCGCACCGCCACGCGTTCGCCCCAGTCGCGCGCGGTCGCCGCCGCGCCGACCTGGCCGATGACGCTGTCGTTGCCCAGGCTGGTCACGATCAGCGGCCGGTCCCGCTCCCAGAGCCGCTTCAGCGTGGGCTTGTCGAGATGATCGTAATGGTTGTGGCTGACCAGCAGGAGGTCGATCTTCGGCAGGTCCTCGAACCGCACGCCCGGCTCGCTCACCCGCCGCGGCCCACGCCCGAACGGGCCGGTGCGCTCGCTCCACACGGGGTCGGTCAGGATATTGAGGCCGTGCGTCTGCACCAGCACCGTCGCATGTCCGATCCAGGTGACCAGCATCCGCTCGCCCTCGACGCGCGGGGGCGGCTTCGTCGGGGTGACCGGCACCCGCTCGGGCCAGCGGGGCCGCCCGTCACGCCCCGTCAGCTGCCGCCAGAAGAAGTCCGCACGGCTGCCCCCCGTCGGCGGGCGCGCGGCTTCTTCCTCTCCGGTCGGGTTGAAGAAGCGCTCCCCATCGAAATGGTCGCTCGCCGGCCCGCGATAGTAGATGCGGTCGAGGAAGCGCGGTAGGATCGTCACCGCCAGGCCCGCGAGAATGACGAGCAGCAGCACGAGGCCGCCGACGATCTTGAGGGCGGTCGTCATGAGAGGGTCGATTCGGGCATGGCGAGCCGCTTAACGCGAACCGCGGGAAATCGTCATGACGGGCTTGTCCCGGCATCCACCCTTCCGCAAACAGAGCGGCCGCGCAGCCTGCCGCACGGTGGACGCCGGGACAGGCCCGGCGTGACGAAGGAGAGAAGAATGCGTCGCGTCGTCCTTACCTGCCTGCTCGCGACCACGCCTGTCCTCGTCGAGGCCAAAACCGTGCAGGTCAAGGAGCGCTCGATCGACGACCTCCAAGCGATGATGAGCTCAGGCAAGGCTACCAGCGCCGACCTCGTCCGGGCCTATCTGAAGCGCATCGCCGCGATGGACCGCAAGGGTCCCGGGCTCCGCTCGGTGATCGCGACCAACCCCGACGCGCTCGCCCAGGCGCGCGCGCTCGATGCGGAGCGCAGGGCGGGGCGCGTGCGCGGACCGCTCCACGGCGTGCCGGTGCTGATCAAAGACAATATCGAGACTGCGGACCCGATGCCGACCACCGCAGGCTCGCTGGCGCTCAGGGCCAACCTGACCCGCCGCGACGCGCCCGTCGTGGCGGAGTTGCGCCGCGCGGGCGCGGTGATCCTGGGCAAGACCAACCTCAGCGAATGGGCCAACATCCGTTCCACGCGCTCCGTGAGCGGCTGGAGCGCGGTCGGCGGGCTGGTCCGCAATCCGTACGCGCTCGACCGCACCGCCTGCGGCTCCTCGTCGGGCTCCGGCGCGGCGGTCGCGGCCAGCCTCGCGGCGGCGGCGCTGGGGACGGAGACCGACGGCTCGGTCATCTGCCCCGCCTCGATCAACGGGCTGGTCGGCCTGAAGCCCTCGATCGGTCTCGTCAGCCGCACGCATGTCGTGCCGATCAGCCATTCGCAGGATACCCCCGGGCCGATGGCGCGCTCGGTCCGCGACGCCGCGCTGATGCTGAACGCCATGGTCGCGCCCGATCCCGCCGATCCGACCACCGCGGACGCGGCGCGGCACCGCCGCGACTATGCCGCCGGCCTGTCGACCAGCGCGCTGTCGGGGACGCGGGTGGCGGTGCTGCGTCCCTCCAATGCCTCGCCCGAGCTGATGGCCAAATTTCACCAGGCGCTCGACGTGCTGAAGGCCGCGGGCGCGGAGCTGGTCGATGGCGAGCAGCCCCAGATCAAGGGGCTGGGCGAGGCCGAGTTCGCGGTGCTCAAGTCGGAGCTGAAGGCGGACCTCAACGCCTATCTCGCCACCACGCCGCCCGCCGTGACCACCCGCACGCTCGCGGACGTCATCGCCTTCAACAAGGCGAACGCGGCCGCCGAGATGCCGTTCTTCGGGCAGGAAATCTTCGAAGACGCCGAGAAGACCAAGGGCCTGGACGATCCCGACTACAAGGCCGCGCGCGCCAAGTCGCTCAAGCTCGCGAGCGAGGCGATCGACGGGCTGCTGGCGAAGGCGCGCGCGTCGGTGCTTGTGCAGCCGAGCTATGGATCGGCATGGCTGTCCGACCCCGTCCATGGCGACCAATATGGCGGCCCCTCGTCGAGCGAGCTGCCCGCTGTCGCCGGCTATCCCAATCTGACCGTCCCCATGGGGCTGGTGCGCGGCCTGCCCGTAGGCCTGTCGTTCATCGGGCCCAAGTTCGCCGAGCCGACCGTGCTCGGTGCGGGCTATGCCTATGAACAGCGCGCCCGCGCACGCGTCGCGCCTCGCTATCTGCCGCGGGCGGATGCGGGGCCGGGCGAGGAGGCGGCGCGCTAGGGTGTGTACTCATCTCCGGCATGGGTCATGACGGAGCGGATTTCGGCTCAGGGCTAGGCGCGAGGAGGGAGCGATGTGCTTGCATCGTGACCGACGAGCAACGACGCCCTGGGCCGAAATCCGCCCGCCCCCGCGGGGTCGCCCGGAGAGGCCGGCCGGCGGCGTCACGCCGCTTGCGCGTAGCGCCGCTACGCGACTGCGCGACCTTCCTAGCCGGCCGCCCTCTCCGGGCGATCCTGACCCATGCCGGAGATGAGTACACACCCTAGGGGCCGGCGCGCCGCTCGACCCGCCGCTGCCAGAGCATCAGCAGCGGCACGACGCCGAGCTCCATCGCCAGGCCGAGCAGGTGGCCCTCGCCGGGCGGCCCGACGCTGAGGAGCGACAGGAGCCGCGCCAGCCCGCCGCAGACAACGAGCGCGCCGAGGAGGCGGAAGCGCGCTCCCTTGCGCGCGATGTCGGGAATGCAGCTGACGAAGGCCAAGCCGACGCCCAGGAAGATGCCCGAGATATAGCGAAAATGGCTGTCGAGGTCGACCGGCACTACCGGCGGGTGCCCGATCCACCCCGGCCCGCGCAGCACCGACAGCCCGCCGGCAGTCAGCGGCACGAGGCAGGCGATCGCCACCGCGACCTGCAACGCCCTGATCTCGATACCGTTATCTGCTTTCGCCATCGCCTGGCCATGCCGTCCCCCCGGCTCGCAAAGGAATGTCTCCTTGATCAAGCGATGGCCCGCCCCTGCGCGCGGGCCATCGCCCGTCCAGGCTCAGACGGCTTCGGCCTGAAGATTGATCGATGTTTCGGCGAGCTTGTTCATATATTCGTCGCCCATATAGATTTCGCCGGTCGCATCCTTCAGCTTCTGCGTGTCCTCGGTCAGGCCCAAGGCGTCGGCATAGGCTGCCGCCGTGCCGAACCCGGCGATCCCGTAATGCGTCATCCGCTGATACTGCGCGATGATGACCGCATCGAGGAGCGGCCCTTTCTTCGGCCCCTCCTCCAGCACATGCTTGCTGGCCTCGGTGACCAAGCCTTCCATTCCCTTGCAGTGCTCCTTCGACAGCTTCTCGCCCTGCCCGGCGATCAGCTCCTTCAGCACGTCCGTGTGCTTCTCGATGCCGTCGAGCGACTTCGTCAGCATGTCGGAAAGCTTCTCGTCCGAAGCCTTCTTGCTGATCTTCTTCAACACGCGGTGCATCTGGTCGTTGGCGGACCAGAGGTCCTTCAGCTCGTCGATATACAGGTCTTCAAGGCTGTCGGGCGTGGACATGATTGCAACTCCTGGGCGGGATGGAGCGCTGAGGGCGCTCGCCAGCACAACCGGCGACGCTGCGACGGGTTGCGGCGATCCCGCTACATCGTGGTCCCGTGCCCGGGCGTGGGCTGCTAGGTCCGCTCGTACCGGAAGTACCAGACCTCGTGCGCCTGCCGGCGCGCCTTGCGCTCGTAGCGGGTCTCCGGCCAGTCGGCGGGACGCTCCAGGAAGTCGCGGGCGCTCGCCGCGGTCCAGCGGAAGTCGGTCCGCTGTCCCATCACCATCATTGCCCATCGGCAATAGGTCGGGTCGTCGGTGCCCAGCCGGAACTCGCCGCCCGGCCTCAGCTTCGCCGCGATCAGGTCGAGCGGGCCGTGGTTGACCATGCGCCGCTTGGCGTGGCGCGCCTTGGGCCAGGGATCGGGGTGGAGCAGATACACACGCTCGAGGCTGCTGTCGGGCAGCCGTTCCACCACCTCCAGCGCGTCGCCCATGTGCAGCCGAACGTTGGTCAGCCCCGCTTCGCGCAGATGCGCCAGCGCCTGCACGACGCCGTTCAGGAAGGGTTCGCAGCCGATGAACCCGGTCTTGGGCCGCGCCGCCGCCTGGGCCGCCAGATGTTCGCCGCCGCCGAACCCGATCTCCAGCTCCAGCGGGCGGTCCGCGCCGAAGAGGGCCTGCGCCTCCAAGGGACCCGCCGGCACGCTCACCGCCGGCAGCACCTCCTCGACGAGCGCCGCCTGGCCCGCGCGCAGCTTGTGGCCCTGGCGTCGGCCGTAAAGCCTGCGGATGGTGGCGGGATCGTTCATCGCATGTGCCCTTAGCCGGGGAGCCAACCTGCCCGCCACCCGTTCAGACGCACGATGAGCAAGTCCTCGCCCAAGACAGCCAAGGCCAAGGCCGCCTTCCCGAAACGCATCGCCTCGAAGTCCGAGGACGAGGCGAAGAAGAGCAGGAGCAAGCCCGTCCGCAAGGCTGCGAAGAAGGTGGCGGAGCTCGATCAGGAGCTGACGCACGCCGCCGCCCAGGCGCGCCACCACCCCGTGACGAAGGTAGTGGCGGCGCTGAGCGAACTGGCCGACCAGCCGCCGCTGATCGCCGCCTCCATGGGCACGCTTGCTGTCGGTATCATCGGGCGGCGGCCCGATCTCGCCCGCGGTGGCGCGCGCATGCTCGCCTCGCACCTGCTCGCGACGGGCGCCAAGCTGGCCGTCAAGCGCTCGATCGCGCGCACTAGGCCGGCGGCCGCGCTGGAGAAGGGCGAGGCCCGCTTCGAGATCGGCAAGAGCGGCGAGCATGACGAGACCAGCTTCCCGTCCGGCCACACGGCGGGTGCGGTCGCGGTCGCGATGGCCGCTTCGCGCGACATCGAGGAGGTGGGAACGCCTGCCGCGCTCGCCGCCGGCGCGGTGGCCGCCGCCCAGGCCCCGGCGGGCAATCACTATTTCACCGACGTGATCGCCGGGGCGGCGGTTGGATGGGCTGCGGAGGCGGTGGTGAGCGCCGTGTTCGACCGGCTGGAGCCGAAGCTGGAGCAAGTGCTGCCGGCATAATGCCCGCCGACTGGGCGGATCAGTCCTGCTGCCGCAGCGCGACCTCGTTCATGAACCGCACGTCGTCCCCGTCGGCGAGCCAGCGCGCCTCCGCCGCCACCGCGCCCAGCATGTCGGTCAGCGGATCCAGCTCCGCCTTGGCGAAGTTGCCCAGCACATGCCCGGTCACCCGGTCCTTGTGCCCCGGATGGCCGATGCCCAGCCGCACCCGGCGGAACTCCGGCCCCAGATGCTGGTCGGTCGAGCGCAGCCCGTTATGCCCGGCGGTCCCGCCGCCGCGCTTCACCTTGACCTTGAAGGGCGCGAGATCGAGCTCGTCGTGGAACACGGTCAGCGCGTCCACATCGAGCTTGTAGAAGCGCAGCGCCTCGCCCAGCGACCGCCCGCTCTCGTTCATGAAGGTGGCGGGCTTGAGCAGCAGCACCTTGTGCGGGCCGATGCGCCCTTCCTGCGTCCAGCCCGCGAACTGCTTCTTCACGGGGCCGAAGCCGTGCAGCTCGGCGATGGCGTCCACCGCCATGAAGCCGACATTGTGCCGGTGCATCGCATATTGCGGCCCAGGATTGCCGAGCCCCGCCCAGATCTGCACGCTCTTGCTCCAGACATGAAAAGGGCAGGGAAGCGTCGCCGCCACCCTGCCCGAAATATGGTCACGCGGACCAGGCCGTCAGGTTCAGGCTTCGGCCTCGGTCTGCGTGTCGCCCTCGCTCGACTTGAGCGCCGACGGCGCGACGATGGTCGCGAGCGTGAAGTCGCGATCGATCGCGGTCTTGGCGCCCGCCGGCAGCGTCGCCGCCGAGATGTGGATCGACTCGCCCACGTCGAAGCCCTTGAGCGATACGGTCAGATCGCTCGGGATCTCGGCCGCGTCCACGACCAGCTCGACCTCGTGGCGCACGATGTTGAGCACGCCGCCCTTGGTGATGCCGGGGCAGTCGTCCTCGTCCGTGAACACGACCGGCACGGCGACCGTGACCGTCGAATGCTCGCCGACGCGGAAGAAGTCGACATGGACCGGGCGGTCGGTCACGACGTCGAACGCGACGTCCTTGGCGAGCGTCCGCTGCGTCTCGCCCGCGCCCTCGATCAGGATGACCGAGTTCATGAAGTGGCCCGTGCCCAGCGCCTTGACGAGCGCGCGCTCCTCCAGGTGGATGGCGGTCGGGGCCTGGCCCTGACCATAGATCACGGCGGGAACGCGGCCCTGGCGACGCAGCGAACGGGAGGCTCCCTTGCCCACCCGGTCACGCGCCTCGGCCGCGAGCGTCAACTGGTCGCTCATGCGGAATTCCTTGGCTAGTGTGTACCTGTCCGGCCGAGCCTCCAGGGATGACCCCGGCCGGAAGCGGGCGCGCATAGACCATCGCGCGAAAATCGCAAGGTTAGCGTCACCCCGGCTAACGCCGGGTGGGGATCAGTACTTCACCCGCCGCGTCTTCACCCCGCGCCGCGCCAGCTCCGCCTGGACGCTGTCACGCCCGGCGAGATGGCCTGCGCCGACCGCGATGAACACGGTGCCGGGCTGGGCCATGCGCGCCTTGATCCAGTCGGCCCAGCGCTTGTTGCGGTCGGTGAGCAGCACCTTCATCGCCTCGGGCGAGCGGGTGACGCCATCGTTCAGCTCCTGGGCGATCAGGTCAGTCTTCCCCGCGGCCCACTGATCGACCATCTTCCCCATCTCGGTCTGCAGGTTGGGCATCTCGTCCAGCGTCTCGTCCAGCATCGCGACCTGCGCGCCGTCGGACAGGCTGGCGAAGAAGCCGATCTGCTCGGGCGCGGTCTCCAGCCCGGAGATCGGCTTGCCGGCCTCCTTGGCGGCGGCGGCGATGACCTGCTCGGGGCCGTTCGCGGGATCGTAGCCGACCTTTTGCAACGACTGGACCTGCAGATAGCTCGCGGCCAGCCAGGGGCGCATCCGGTCATAGGCCATCCGCGGCAGGCCGATCGCCTCCATGTGCCGCGCCAGCGCCGGCTGGTCGTCGGCGGGCAGCTTGGCGGTCAGCGTTTCGCCCGCGGGGAGCGTCCCCTTGGCCCCGATCAGCGCAGCCATCTCCGCCGGCGGCAGCGCGACGATCTCCAGCTTGACCTCGTCCGCCCGGTCGAACGCTGCGCGCACGGCCTCGTCGAACCAGGAGAGGCCGGGTTTGAGGACGTGGATGGTGCCGAACAGGTACACGGTCGTGTCCGCGTCCTTGGCGACCCACAGGGCCGGGTCCGCATCGCCGGACGCGCGCGCGGCGGGAGCGGGCGCCTTGGCGCAGGCGGGAAGCGGAGCGGCGAGGAGCAGGACGGCGGCGAGCCGGGCGAGGCGGGTCATGCCCGTCCCATATGCAGCCGGCGCGGCCCTTGCCAGCGACAATGCGTTTCGCCAAACGCCCAAGCCATCCATGGCGACCCCGCTCTCCTTTCAGCGCATGATCCTGACGCTCCACGACTACTGGAGCGCGCGCGGCTGCCTGATCCTCCAGCCCTACGACATGGAGATGGGCGCGGGCACCTTTCATACCGCAACGACGCTGCGCGCGCTCGGGCCGGAGCCGTGGAACGCCGCCTTCGTCCAGCCCTGCCGCCGACCCACCGACGGCCGCTATGGCGAGAACCCGAACCGGCTGCAGCATTACTATCAGTATCAGGTCATCCTGAAGCCGAGCCCGCCCGACCTCCAGGAGTTGTATCTCGGCTCGCTCGCCGCGATCGGGATCGACCCGCTGCTGCACGACATCCGCTTCGTCGAGGACGATTGGGAAAGCCCGACGCTCGGCGCCTGGGGATTGGGTTGGGAGGTCTGGTGCGACGGGATGGAGGTGACGCAGTTCACCTATTTCCAGCAGATGGGCGGCTTCGACTGCCGGCCGGTCGCGGGCGAGCTCACCTACGGGCTCGAGCGGCTGGCCATGTACATCCAGAACGTCGACAGCGTGTACGACCTCGCCTTCAACGATACGGGTGTTACGTACGGCGACGTGTTCCTGGAGAACGAGCGCGAGATGAGCGCCTGGAACTTCGAGGTTGCCGACACCGACAGCCTGTTCGACCAGTTCCGCAAGCACGCCGCCGAGTGCGAGAACAGCCTGGCCCGCGACCTGCCGATCCCGGCCTATGAACAGGCGATCAAGGCTAGCCACGTCTTCAACCTGCTCCAGGCCCGCGGCGTCATCTCCGTCGCCGAACGCCAGGCCTATATCGGCCGCGTCCGCGACCTCGCGAAGGGCGCCTGCGCGGCGTGGATGACGAAGCACGGATGGGCGGCGTGACCCGCGGTCGATACAAGAAGATTGGTTCGCGCAGAGGCGCGGAGACGCGGAGGTGGCGTGCCTGCGGTGCCGTCACCCCCTGCGGCGAAGCGGCAAGCATGTTGCGGCGGCGGGCATTGCTGCCCTTGACGCGGCGGGACAACTCCTCTGCGCCTCTGCGCCTCTGCGCGAAACACCCTTCTTCTCCGCGCCTCCGCGCCTCCTCTGAACCCAAATGACCGACTTCCTCCTCGAACTCCGCTCGGAGGAGATTCCCGCGCGCATGCAGGCCCGTGCGCGCGAGGATCTCGCGCGGCTGTTCGCGGCCGAGCTCGCCAAGGCCGGGCTCGCCGCGACGGAAACGGTCACCTACGCCACCCCCCGCCGCCTGGCGCTGATCGCGCGCGGCCTGCCCGGCGCGACCGCGGCGGTGGCCGAGGAGGTCAAGGGCCCCCGCACCAGCGCGCCGCCCCAGGCGCTCGAAGGCTTCCTGCGCAAGACCGGCCTCACGCGCGAGCAGCTGACAGAGCGAGACGGCGTGTTCTTCGCCGTCACCGAGAAGCCCGGCCGGCCCACGGCGGCCGTGCTGGCCGACGCCATTCCCGCCGTGATCCGCGCCTTCCCCTGGCCCAAGTCGATGCGCTGGGGCGACGCCTCGCTCGCGACCGACTCCCTGCGCTGGGTCCGCCCCCTCCAGGGGATCGTGGCGCTGTTCGGCGAGGAGCTGGTGCCGGTCGAGATGGCCGGCATCGCGAGCGGCTACGCCACGCTCGGCCACCGCTTCCACCATCCCGGTCCGATCACGATCGGCTCGGCCGCAGACTATGTCGAAAAGCTGCGCGCCTGCCACGTCATCGTCGACCAGGCCGAGCGCGAGGCGCTGATCCGCGACCGCGCCGCCGGCCTAGCCCGCGACGCGGGGCTGGAGCTGATCGCGGACGAGGGGCTGGTCGCCGAGAACGCGGGCCTCACCGAGTGGCCCATGCCGCTGCTCGGGCGCTTCGACCCCGCCTTTCTCGACGTGCCGCCCGAGGTGATCCAGCTCACCGCGCGGGTGAACCAGAAGTATTTCGTCTGCCGCGACGCGAACGGGCGGCTGGCCGACGCCTTTGTCTACGTCGCCAATATCGACGCGGCCGAAGGCGGCGCGAAGATCGTCGAGGGCAACCGCAAGGTCCTCGCCGCCCGCCTGTCGGACGCGCGCTTCTTCTACGAGCAGGACCTGAAGGTGCCGCTCGAGGAGCAGGCGAAGAAGCTCGACCGCATCGTCTTCCACGAGAAGCTCGGCACCGTCGCCGACAAGGTCGAGCGCGTCGCCAAGCTCGCGCGGTGGCTGATCGAGGAGGGGATTGTCCGATCCTCCCCACGCAGTGGGGAGGGGGACCATGCGCAGCATGGTGGAGGGGCGGCCGCCCCAAGCGGTGCTCCTGGCGGCGAAGCCCCTCCACCACGCCCAACCGGCGCGGTCCCCCTCCCCGTAAACGGGGAGGATCGCGAGGAACTCGCCACCCTCGCCGAACGCGCCGCGCAGCTGTGCAAGGCCGACCTCGTCACCGGCATGGTCGGCGAGTTTCCCGAGCTCCAGGGCCTGATGGGCGGCTACTACGCCGCTGCTCAAGGCGAAGACCCCCGCCTCGCCGAAGCCATTCGCGACCACTACAAGCCCGTCGGTCAAGGCGATGACGTACCGACCGCGCCGGTAACGGTGGCGGTGTGCCTTGCGGATAAGCTGGATACCGTGTGCTCGTTTTTCGATATCGAGGAGCTTCCCACCGGCTCCAAGGATCCGTTTGCGTTACGCAGGGCTGCGATCGCATGCGGCCGCCTCATGATTGAGAACAATCTCCACGCTAGCTTCGGCGAGGTCATTCGGCAGGGCTGGCTAGGCCACCACCCTGCCCGATCCTTATCTGATCATGAGATCGGCCGTCGCGGTGTTGCGATCTCCGTCACAGATTTCGTTGTGGACCGCCTGAAGGTCCAGCAACGCGAGGCCGGGGTCCGCCACGACCTGATCGACGCCGTGTTCGCGCTGGGCGGGGAGGACGACCTCGTCCGCCTGCTCGCCCGCGTCCGTGCCCTCCAGGCGTTCATGGCGACCGAGGACGGGGCGAACCTGCTCACCGGCTATCGCCGCGCGGCGAACATCTTGAAGAAGGAGGGCTACGAGCCCGGTGCTCCCGCGCAGGCGGGAGCCCAGAGCCACGAGCGCGACCCGGACAGCCCTGGGCTCCCGCCTGCGCGGGAGCACGCGCCCCCTCACATTCCGCTGTCCTACACGCCCGAACCGGCAGAAGAAGCCCTGATCGCCGCGCTCGACGCCGCCGCGCCGCGGGCCGCCAGGGCCGTCGCCGCGGAGGAGTTCGAGGGCGCGATGGTGGCGCTCGCCTCGCTGCGTGCGCCGATCGACCGCTTCTTCGACGAGGTGACCGTGAACGACCCCGACCCGGCCAAGCGCGCCGCCCGCCTCGCGCTCCTCGCCCGGATGCGCGACGCCGTTCACGCGGTCGCGGATTTTTCTCGGATCGAGGGATGACCTTCGCAACGGGCGGGGCAATGTGACCCAGTGTGACCTTTCGCGCTCGCCCAGCCGCCGGCCGGTCCGCGGACGGGTCGTTGCGGAACCGTTCCCACCTCCGCGCTTTACACTTCCGCACCTTCCACTTGTCTCGCGCTACCCCGCGCGGGCGCCTCAACATCTTCAACTTGTCACCCGCCGCCGGGCAGGCGGGCGGCGCAACAGGGTAGAGCGATGACCTACGTGTTCCGCTTCGGCGGCGGCGTTTCCGACGGCCGCGCGGGGGAAAAGAACCTGCTCGGTGGCAAGGGCGCGAACCTCGCCGAGATGGCGTCGATCGGCCTGCCCGTCCCTCCTGGCTTCACCATCTCCACCGAGATGTGCACCCGATACTATGAGGAGGGCGAGCGCTTCCCCGACTCGCTGCGCGAAGAGGTTGCGAACGGCATCGCCCATATCGAGCAGGTGACCGGGCACCGGTTCGGCGACGCGGCCGACCCGCTGCTCGTCTCGGTCCGCTCCGGTGCGCGGGTGTCGATGCCGGGCATGATGGACACCGTCCTCAACCTCGGCCTCAACGACGCAACCGTGGAAGGGCTGGCCCGGGGCTCCGGCGACCCGCGCTTCGCCTGGGACAGCTATCGCCGCTTCATCCAGATGTACGCCGACGTCGTGCTCGGCCTCGATCACGACGCATTCGAGGAGGCGCTGGAGATCGCCAAGGAGGACCGCGGCTACACGCTCGACACGGAACTCGAGGCCGCCGACCTGCAGGCGCTCGTCGCCGAGTATAAGGGCCTGGTCGAGAGCCAGTGGGGCAAGCCCTTCCCGCAGGACGTCCACGACCAGCTCTGGGGCGCGATCGGCGCGGTGTTCGGCTCCTGGCAGTCGGAGCGCGCCAAGGTCTATCGCCGGCTGAACGACATCCCCGCCGATTGGGGCACCGCCGTCAACGTTCAGGCGATGGTGTTCGGCAACATGGGAGAGACGAGCGCGACGGGCGTCGCCTTCACCCGCGACCCCTCGACGGGCGAGCGGGCCTATTATGGCGAGTTCCTCATCAACGCGCAGGGCGAGGACGTCGTCGCCGGCATCCGCACGCCGCAATATCTGACACGTGCCGCCCGCGACGCCGCCGGCGCCAAGCCCGCCTCGATGGAGGAGGCGATGCCGGAGGTGTACGCGGAGCTCGCGGCCGTGTTCGACCGGCTCGAGACGCATTACCGCGACATGCAGGACATCGAGTTCACGGTCGAAAGGGCCAAGCTCTGGATGCTCCAGACGCGCTCGGGCAAGCGCACCGCCAAGGCGGCGCTCAAGATCGCGGTCGACATGGCGGAGGAAGGGCTGATCACCCGCGAGGAGGCGATCCGCCGCGTCGATCCGGCTGCGCTCGACCAGCTGCTGCACCCGACGCTCGATCCCAACGCCACGCGCGACGTGATCGCCAAGGGGTTGCCCGCTTCGCCCGGGGCCGCATCGGGCAAGGCGGTGTTCGACGCCGATACGGCCGAGAAGATGGCCGGGGCAGGGGAGGCGGTGATCCTCGTCCGGACGGAGACGAGCCCCGAGGACATCCACGGCATGCACGCCGCCCGCGGCATCCTGACCGCGCGCGGCGGCATGACCAGCCACGCCGCCGTGGTGGCGCGCGGCATGGGTCGGCCCTGCGTTTCGGGCGCGGGCAGCCTCGCGATCAGCGCCAAGGACAAAGTGATGCGCATCGGCGCCAAAGACGGTGGGCGGGAGATTCGCGAAGGCGACCTCCTCACCATCGACGGCGCGACGGGCGAGGTCATGGCGGGCGAGGTGCCGACCGTGCAACCCGAGCTTTCGGGCGACTTCGGCACGCTGATGGGCTGGGCGGACGCGGCGCGGCGCATGAAGGTGCGCACCAATGCCGACACGCCGAACGACGCCCGCACAGCGCGCGATTTCGGCGCGGAGGGCATCGGCCTGTGCCGCACCGAGCACATGTTCTTCGAGGCTGCGCGCATCACCGCCGTGCGCCAGATGATCCTGGCGTCGGACGAGAAGGGCCGCCGCGCCGCGCTCGATCGGTTGCTTCCTGAACAGCGCGGCGACTTCGCCGCGATCTTCGAGGTCATGGCGGGGCTCCCCGTCACCATCCGCCTGCTCGACCCGCCGCTTCACGAGTTCCTGCCGCACGAAGAGGCGGAGTTCGCCGAGGTGGCCGCCGCCGCCGGCGTCGAGGCGGAGACGCTGAAGCGCCGCGCCGCCGAGCTGCACGAGTTCAACCCCATGCTCGGCCATCGCGGCTGCCGCCTTGGCGTCACCTATCCCGAAATCTACGAGATGCAGGCGCGCGCGATCTTCGAGGCCGCCGTCGACGTGGCGGAGAAGACGGGCGAAGCGCCGATCCCCGAGGTGATGATCCCGCTGGTCGCGACCAGGCGCGAGCTGGACCTGATGAAGGCGGTGGTCGATCGCGCCGCCCAGGCCGTCTTCGCCGAACGCGGCCGCACGGTCGACTATCTCGTCGGCACGATGATCGAGCTGCCGCGCGCGGCGCTGCGCGCGGGCGAGATCGCCGAGGCCGGCCAGTTCTTCTCGTTCGGCACCAACGACCTGACGCAGACGACGCTGGGCGTCAGCCGCGACGACGCCAGCCGCTTCCTGCAAAGCTATGTCGAGCAGGGCGTCTACGCCAAGGACCCGTTCGTCAGCCTGGACGTGGAGGGCGTGGGCGAGCTGGTGCAGCTAGCGGCCGAGCGCGGTCGCGGGACTCGCCCCGACCTGAAGCTCGGCATCTGTGGCGAACATGGCGGCGACCCGGCGAGCATCGCCTTCTGCGAAAGCGTGGGCCTCAATTACGTGTCGGCCAGCCCCTACCGCGTCCCGATCGCGAGGCTCGCCGCAGCGCAGGCGGCGTTGAAGAAGTAGCTTTCATGGCGGCCTTGTGCCGGCATCCACCGTCGATCTTGGCGCTGTCCTAAGACGGGGAGGTTTGGCATCATCATGGGGGTGGATGCCGGCTCGCGGCCGGCATGTCGGAAGGGGGAAGGATGCACACCGCGCTACGCTACCTGCTGACCGGCGTCCTCGGGCTCGCGGTCGGCGTCGGGGCCGCCGTCCAGAGCGTCCGCGCCGGCGCGCTCGGCTCGAACATCCAGATCGGCCCCTGGTCGACCGGCCTCGACTTCGGCACCGCGGACGCGAGCGCGAAGACCCGCGCCGTGGTCGCGCTGCGCGGCCTGCTGGCGCTCCCGGCCAAGGAGGCGCGCTACTACACCGCCGCGGTCGACGACGCCGGCCAGCCGCTCGACGGCCGCTGCCGCTATCGGGTCGCGGGCGGCGTCATCCCCGGCCGCTGGTGGAGCCTGACGCTCTACGACCGCGAGGGCTATCTGGTGAAGAACACCGCGAACCGCTTCTCGGTGCAGAGCAGCGACGTGGTCCGCTACACCCCCGGGGTCGCCGCCGACGACCAGAGCGAGCGCGCCCGCGCCATGCGGGCGATCTTCGCCGCCGAACAGCGCTGGGCAATCCAGGTCGCGCCGACGCCGCCCCCGGCCTCGGCCCAGGCGAGCTGGCTGCCGACCGGCGGGATCGAGCGGTTCGAGCTGACGCTTCGCATCTACCTGCCGGCCGACGAGGGCAGGTCCAACCCACCCCACGCGATGATGCCCAGCATCACAAAGGAGGGCTGCTGAGATGCGGCGCTGGCTCCTGCCGCTCGTCGTCGGCGTGATTGTGGCCGTGGCTGGCTATCAGTTCGCGCTTGCGGCGGCGCCGCGGCTGCTGATGCGCGCCGCGATCGCGCGCGTCGGACAGGGCGGCATGAACCGCATGACCCATGGCCCGCTCGCGACCGATCGCGCCCGCGCCATCGTGCGGCCCAGCCCGGACCTCGCCTACTCCAGCTGCCCCTTCGACCTGTCGGGCGGGCCGGTTCGCGTCCAGGTCGCGCCGGCGCCGTCGGTCTATTGGTCGCTGTCCGTGTTCGACAGCCGCACCGATACGGCGTTCGTCCGCAACAACGCCGAGGCTGGGCAACAGCCGATCGACATCATCCTCGCCCGCCCCGGTCAGGCCGCCGCGGCGGGTCGGGAGGTGGTGCGGGTGAACGGGGACAGGGGGATCGCGCTCGTCCGCATCCTGGTCCAGGACCGGTCCGGCTTCCCCGCGATCGACGCCGCGCGCCGCCGCTCGAGCTGCGCGCCGATCTAGACCCGGCGCGGGCCGAACTCGAACCAGCCGCGCCGCTCGCCCGGCGCATGGTCGACCCGAACCGGCGCGGCGGTGGCTGGCCGGCCCGGCGCGATGGTGATGCGATCGGACTGCGCCAGGCGGGCGTCCTCGTGCGCGATCTGCTCGCGCTGGGCCAGCGCCTCGCGATGCTGCGTCTCCAGCGCGGCGACCCGCGCGTCGGCGTCGCGCCGCGCCTGGGCGTGCGCGTCCCGCTCGGCGGCGTAGCGCTCGCGCCACTTGCGCCCGCCCGGGTGGCTGGCGAGACCCAGCAGCCAGCCGGCGACGAAGACCAGGACGACGATCGCCCATTGGCTGAGGGTGAAGGACTGCATCGAACGCCTCCTGTTACGGAGGCACAACGACGCTGACGGGGGAGGGTTTCCCCTCAGCTCATCAAAGCGTCCTTGATGGAGCAGGCCGCGGGGCCGAGGATGACGACGAACAGCGTCGGCAGAATGAACAGGATCAGCGGCACCGTCATGATCGCCGGCAGCCGCGCCGCCTTTTCCTCGGCGCGCATCATCCGCTCGTTGCGGAATTCGGCCGACAGCACGCGCAAGGCGCTGGCCAGCGGCGTGCCGTACTTCTCCGTCTGGATCATGGTCGTGACCACGCCCTTGATCGCGTCCAGGTCGACGCGCATCGCCAGGTTCTCGAACGCCTGTCGCCGCTCGGACAGGAAGCCCAGCTCGATCGCGGTCAGTTGGAACTCGTCGCCCAGCTCCGGATAGGCGCGGCCCAGCTCCTTGGCGACGCGGGCGAAGGCGGCGTCCACGGTTAGGCCGGCCTCGGCGCAGATGACCAGCAGGTCGAGCGCGTCGGGCAGGCCCTTGCGGATCGCGTCCGAGCGCTTGGTGATCTTGTTCTTCAGGTAGATGTCCGGCGCCTTGTAGGCGAGGATCAGCGCGCCCGCGACGAAGCCATAGCGCTTCAGCGGCCCCCAGGCGGGGAAATAGTCGTGGATGTAGACCAGCCAGATGCTGAACGCACCGAACACGATCGGCATCACCAATCGCCCGAAGATGACGGCGACCGCCCATTCCTTCGACCGGATGCCGGCCTGCATCAGCTTCTGCTGCGCGATCTTGAGCTGGCTGTCCTGCAGCACCTTCATGGAGCTGAGCATGGACCGCATCTTGTCGGCGGTGTCGTTGCGCTGGACCAGCTTGGCGCGGCGCTTGGTGGACGCGGTGATGCCCGCCTTCAACTGCTCGCGTCGGTCGTTCAGCGCCTTGACGCGCTTCGCCATCGGATCCTTGACGGTCGTGGCCGCGTAGATCGCGACGAGCACCGCGAAAGCGGCCACGCCGGCGAGCAAGGTGGCGACCCAGAGGACGTCGACGCCCAGAATGGTCGGGTGCGCGATGGGAGCTGCGGGGATCATCGGCTGGCTTTCAGATCTCGAAGTTGACCATCTTGGCCATGATGAACGCGCCGATCGCCATCCACACCAGCCCCCCCATGCCCGCGACCATCAGCCGCTGGTCGATGAAGAAGTTCTGCATGTAGCTGGAGTTGATGAACCAGATCAGCGTGAAGACGATGAACGGCAGCGAGCCGACGATATAGGCCGACGCCTTCGACTCCGACGACATCGCCCGGATCTTCAGCTTCATCTGCGCGCGCTGACGCAGCACGTTGGCGAGGTTGGCCAGCGTCTCCGCCAGGTTGCCGCCGGTCTCGCGCTGGATCGCGATGGTGATGACGAAAAACTGGAACTCCGGCGTGCCGAGCCGGTCGGCCGTGTCCTGCAGCGCCGCATCCATGGACCGGCCGATCTTCATCTTGTCGGAGACGGAGCGGAACTCCTCGCCGACAGGTCCCTCGACCTCGGCGCCGACAACGCTCATCGTCTCACTGATCGGCAGGCCCGAGCGCAGGCCGCGCACCAGAAGTTCGATCGCGTCCGGGAACTTTGCGGTGAAGCGGTCGACTCGCCGCTTGATCGTCTTGCCGACCACGAAGTGCGGCAAGCCCGCCCCGACGAACAGCCCGACCGTGACGGCCAGCATGGTCGGCAACCCGCGCAGCATCAGCAGCAGCATGACCGCGACGACCAGTCCTGCGCTGGCCAGGCCATATTGGCCGACGGTCCAGCTCTTGCCCGTCATCGCCAGCCGCTTCTGCAGGTTGGCGCGGTTCGGCAGGACTTTTCCGAACGCCAGGTCCATCCGGGTCGCGCGGCTCGTCGTGATCCGGCGCATCCGCTCTTCGGATTGCGCCTGGGCGGTGCCGTAACGCTCCCGCACGGCCGACAGCCGCCGCGACTGCGCACGCGCCGGCGACGGGCCGGCCAGCGCGAATGCGACCAGCGCCAAGAAGCCGAGACCGCCCAGGCCCATGACCATGATGGGCAGCATGTCCATGCGTCAGGCTCCGACGAGGAGGGGGAGGCGGATCATTTCTTTTCGCGCTTGGGCATGAGCGCCTTCAGGTCGAACTTACCCATCAGCGAGCCGCCCTTGCCCTTCTTCTTTCCGCCCGCGTCCGCCGTTTCCTCGGCCGCGCCCGCCAGCGCGCTCGCGAGTTCGAGCAGCGGAGCTACGGTTTTGGAGTTCTTGCCGGCCTCGGCGAACGGCTTGCCCAGCTTCGCGGCCTGGGCGGCCAGCTTGGCGTCGAGCGACATGACGAAGTCGACCTTGCGCTCGATCGAGCTCTCGAAATCCTTGCGGCTGATCTCCAGCTGCGCGGACGCGGCCGGGGCCTTGTTGGCCACCACTTGAACGGCCGTGTTCGGCGCGTTGCTCTTGAGCCAGGACAGGATGCGGATCGTATCGCGCGCGGAGGCCAGCGTCAGATCGGACACCACCACCGCGGTCTGCACGTCGGTGACCAGCGAGGGATGCTGCACCAGCATACCACGCGGCAGGTCGATCACGGTGCACTCGAAGGCCGACCGCATCTCCTCCTGCAGCTGGTAGAAGGCGGCGCCGTCCGTCAGCAGCGGGGAGTTGATCGGCGCCTCGGCCGAAAGGACCGCGAGCTTTTCCGACGCCTTCACCATCGCGCGCTCGATGAAGAGCCCGTCGATACGGCTGGGATTTTCGATCGCGTCGGTCAGGCCTCGGCCCGGTTCCAGGTCGAGCGCGAGCGCGCCCGTGCCGAAGTGCACGTCCAGGTCCAGCAGCGCGGTGGTCCGGTTCTCCCGGGTGGACAGCAGCCAGGCAAGCGAGGTGGCCGTCGTCGACGCGCCGACGCCGCCCCGGGCGCCGATCACGGCGATCGCGAAATGCGGATGGTCGGCGGTAGGATCGCTCAGCTTGGGCGCGGACAGCATCGCCTGCGCCTGCGTGAACGTCTCGCGCAGCATGTCGGGATGCAGCGGTTTCAGGAGATAATCCTGGATCCCCGAAGCGATCAGGTCGCGGTACAGGCGAACGTCGTTCACCTGCCCGGCCGCGATCACCACGGTTCCCGGCTCGCATACCTCGGCCAAACTGTTGATGTCGTTCAGCGGATCGCCCGACTCCGCCAGGTCGACGAACAGGATCTGCGGGCTCGCCGAGACCGACAGGGTCTGCACGGCGTTGCGTAGCCCGCCCTTGCAGATCTTCTCGACCGGCCAGCCGAGCTCGGCCACTACCGGCCGCAGCGTCTCGACGGTCGTGTCGTCGCACACATAGGCGACGAAGGGATCGCGGGCGCCGAGCGCCGCGGGCTTCCAGGGAGCGTTCATTTACCGGGTTCCTCCGCCAGCAACAGCACCGCCACCTGCGCCGGACGGCGGCGCCTTGCGGAACGCGTCGATCGCCTTGGTCGAGCGCGCCGGGTCGGTGATGCCGACCGCTTCGCCGTGGACCAGATCCTCTGGGTTCGCGATCATCGCAGCCAGGCTGGCGTTGGTCGCGCAGCCGAAGTTGGACGAGGTGTTGCTGTCGAATTCCTGGCTCCCGTTGCGGCTCCAGTCCGGGCAGCCGGGCACGCTCGCCTGCATCCGGCTCACCACCACGCGAGCGGTGCCGGGCGCGACGGGTGCGGCGGTGACCGGTCGCTCGGCGCCGAGCACCAGCCCGTAGCGCGCCACCACGGGCGCAACGTCCTCGCGCACGCCACGGCCGCCGGTCGGGTCGTCCACCGCGACGCGATCACCGTACCGGAGCTTCATCGCAGACAGCCAGCCGTCGAGCCGCGCAGCCTCGCCGGCCGCCAAGCCGTCGCCGGCCGTGCGCACGTCGAACGCGTAGTCCTGCCGCGAGACGATCGGTTGGTGGACGGACTCGAGACCGCGGTTCTGCGTGCCCATGCACCCGGCGATCAGCAGGGCGGGGGCAAGCGCGGGAAGTAGGAGCGAACGGCTAAGCATGACGGGCCTCCGCGGGGCGAGGTTCAATGGGAGAAGCCGGGGGTCGGCGTGCCGCCCTTGCGGGCCGTGCGCACCGTTCGGTCGTCGGCGGCGACGCGGCGTTCGGGCGCCGCGGGCGCAGCCGGCAGCACCGGCGTGGTCGCGCCGACGGTCGGCGGGGGTGGGCTGGACGGCGCCATGGTCGGGACCGGGCGCTTGCCCCCGGTCGTGCCGGAGCCGAGCTCGCCCAGGAACACGCGCTCCAGGTCGGTCGGTCCCTTGTAGCCGTCCGTCGGCAGGGCGATGTCGCCCGGATTGTTGACCGGCTTCACCAGATACGGGGTGATGACGATCATCAGCTCGGTCTCGCTGCGCCGGAAGCCGTTGGACCGGAACAGAGCGCCGAGAATGGGGATGTTGCCCAGGCCCGGCGTGCGCTCGATCGAGTTGTTGTGGCTGTTCTGCAGCAGGCCGCCGATCACCATGCTCTGACCCGAGCCGAGCTCCAGCGTCGTCTCCGCCCGTCGGGTGGTGAGCGCCGGAATCGTGGTGCCGTTGATCTGCACCGCGCCGTCGGACGTCAGCTGCGACACCTCTGGCCGAACACGGAGCGAGATGCGCCCGTCTGCCAGGACCGTCGGTGTGTAGGAGAGGCTGATGCCGTAAGGCCGGAACTCGACCGACACCGCGCCCAGTCCTTGGCTGATCGGGATCGGGATCTCGCCCCCCGCCAGGAAGGTCGCCGTCTCGCCGGACAGGGCGGTCAGGTTGGGGTTGGCGAGCGTAGAGACCTGCCCGATGGTCTCGCCGAGGTCGAGCGAGCCGAGCAGGTCCAGGCCGAGCAACTTCGTCTGCGCGCCGATCGTGCCGCCGTTGCCCTGGGTGATCAGGCTCGAGCTGGGCGTGGCGGTCGTCCCGCCCGTGAAAAGGCCGGTCGGCGGGATCACGAACTGGGTGCCACCGCCACCTGGTCGGCCGCGGGTCAGGCCGAACTTGAAGCCGCCGGTTCCGTCGAAGCTGGCGAGGTTCACGCCGATATTCTTCGCGAAGCTCCGGCTGACCTCCGCGATGCGGACGACCAGGTTTACCTGCAGCGGCGTGGCGGTCCGCAGGCGGGACAGCACCTTGGTGCCCTCGCCGACAAAGGCCTGCACCAGCCGTTCGGCCTCGGCGGCGTCGTCGGGCTGGCCGACCGCGCCGGTCAACAGCACCAGGCCGTTCATCGGCGTCGCCGTGATCTTCGCGTCGGGCATGGCGAGCGCAAGCATCTGCCCGATCGAGTCGAGGTTCTGACCGACGCGGACGGTCGCGGCGTATACCACCTGTCCGTTGCGAGCCGTGGCCGAAAGCGTGGTCTCACCGGCCTTCTTGCCGAAGACGTAGAGCTGGGTCGGCGAGCGCACCTGGACGTCGGCGATCTGGTCGTCGGCGATGAACAGGTCGCTCATCGGCCGGGACAGGGTCACCAACCGCCCGCGGCCGGTATTGACCTGCAGCACCTGGGCGGACGCGGCGCTCGCGGTCTGCGCCGGGGCGGTGGCGGGCGTCGTCGCAGCGAGGCTCGCGACGAGCGCCAGCAGCGGCCCGGCGGCATGGGACACGGACTTGAGCATCAGTTCTTCCCCCCGACCGGAACGGCCGTGACGTTGTTGCCGCGTGCGACGCGGACGACGGGTCCCACGGGCACGGTCGCGGCGCCGGGGAAGGTGTTGGCGACGGCAGGCGCAGTGGTCGTGCCCGCGATCAGGTTGGGCGCGCCGCCCGAGGAGCGGCCCGGCACCGTGCGACGCTGGAAGCGGGACACGTCCGCGCCGGTCGCGTAGCTGGGGTTGCCGCTCGACGGCTGGGTGGCGAGCTGGACCAGCATCGCCTTCTCGGCCTTCGGATCGGCGCCCTCCGGCACTCTCACCGCGCCCGATGCGATCGCCTGCTCCAGTTCGGTCGAATTGTCGGCGAGCGAGCGCAGCGACAGCGACAGCGAGCCGAGCGTCTGCGCCACAGCGATCTGCTCGGCGATCTTGGGCGTCGCCTCGACGGTCACGGTCGAGAAGGTCTTGACCACCGTCTTGCCGGTCTCGTCGACCTGGTTGTCGGTGCGCTGGTCGGTGGCGAGCACGCGCATGTTGCGCACCACCGTTTCGGACACCTTGAGCGGCGGACCGTCGCCGCCGCCGGGCACCGACTGGGTCAGCACTAGGTCGATGCGGTCGCCGGGGAACACGAAGCCGGCCACCGCCGCCTGGGCGGACACCGGCACCGTCACGGCGCGCATGCCCGGTCCGAGCGCGGCGGCCAAGAAGCCGCGATCGCCCGGCTTGACCAGCGCGCCCTGGGTGATTGGCTGGCCGGCGGTGATCTGATTGCGGACCACCGTGCCGATCAGCGCCTTCACGTCGCTGTTCGCGCGCAGGTAGTAAGCGTTGTCGACCAGCTCCTTGGGCCACGGCTTGTACTGCAGCGCCGTCGCGTCGAGGATGGTGCCGACCGGCAGCGCGCGCGTGGCGACCAGCACTTCCGGGCCGTCCACGGGCGGTGCCGCCGGCAGCCCGGCGGCGGTCGCCTGCGGGGCTGCGGAGCCCATCATCAGCGAACGGGCGAAGAACGCGGTCAGCGCCGCCACGACGAGCGCGCCCACCAAGAGGATGACCTTGCGACTATCCATGCTTCACTCGTGCCTTTCAGGAGCCCCGGCCTGGTCGGTTGATCCAGGGTTAAGCATCACGCCAATTGGTTAAGGATGGGTTCGCGCAGCGCGAGCAGCCCGGCGAAGGCGATCGCGACCCCGTAGGGAACCTCGAGCACGCCATCGCGCGGACGCAGCCGACGCTCCGCCATCATGAGAAGGGTGACCGCGCCGCCGACGAGCGACATCACGATCAGGAGATTGAGGAAGGGCACCACCGGCAGCCACAGCGCGAGCGCGCCGATCAGCTTCACGTCGCCCCCGCCCATCATGCCGAGCGCGAAGGCGCCGACGAACAGGCCGAATATGATCGCCGCGAAGGCGAGCTGGATCGCGATGTCGGGCCAAACGGCATAGCCCTGCGCCCACCACCACAGGGGTGCGAGCGCGGCGACGGCAAGGTTGGTCCAGTTGGAGATCGTGCGGCGGCGCGCGTCCTCGATGCCTGCCGCGAGCAGCAGCGCGCCGAGCACGAACAACAAGCCGATCGCCACTGATCCCACCCCCATTCGACCGGAGGCTAGACGGCAGCCCTTAGGAAACCGTAACCAAGCGCCCCGATGGCGGACGCCGATCCCTTTCTGCGCGCGCTGCCCGCCACGGCCCGGCTGAGCGTCTGGCGCGCTCCCGACGGGTGGGAGCATCGCCGGTTCGACTGGCCGAGCGAGGGCGGGCGTGGGCGCGTGCTGGTGCAGGGCGGCCGCGCGGACGTGGTCGAGAAGTATCTGGGCGTGATCGCGCACCTGCACGAGCGCGGTTGGTCGATCACCTCCTTCGACTGGCGCGGGCAGGGCGGATCGGGACGGCTCGGCCGCGACCCGGCGGTCGGGCATGCCGAGTCGTTCGCCGCCCAGGTCGACGATCTCGCAGCCTTTTGGAAGGAGTGGGTCGAGGATGAGGGGCCGCACGTGCTGCTGGCCCACTCCATGGGCGGGCACTTCGCGCTCCGTGCCGCCGTGGAGGGCCGGATCCGGCCCGATGCGCTGGTGCTGAGCGCCCCGATGATTCAGGTGCGCTCGCCCATCGGGCAGCGGCTGGGCGGTTGGCTCGCCCGCGCCATGAGCGCGCGTGGCGGGGCGCGGGCGGCCTGGGCTTGGGACGAGAGCCCGGCCGCACAGGCCGCGCGACTCGCCCGCTGCACCGTCACCCGCGGGCCGGAGCAGGACGAGCGATGGTGGGAGACGGACGGTCGGCTCCGACTCGGCCCGCCGAGCTGGGGATGGGTCGCCGAGGCGTTCCGGTCGGGGGCGGCGCTCGAGCGGGATCCGCGGCTCCCCGCCATGATCATTCCGACCCTGTTCCTGATCCCCGACCACGACCAGTTGGTCGTGCCCACGGCCGCCCACCGGCTCGCGGCGCGACTCCCGGCGGCGGAGGTGGTCGCGTTCGGGCCGGAGGCGGGGCATGAGGTGCTGCGCGAGGGGCCGGCGGTGCGCGCCCGCGCCTTTGCTGCGATCGACGATTTCCTCGACAGAAAGGCTCCGCGTTCGTGATCCATGACATCGCCATCGTCGGAGCGGGCATCGTCGGGGCCACGATCGCGGCCGAGCTGGTCGGGCACGCTTCCGTCCTGTTGCTCGAGGCGGAGGATCAGCCCGGCTACCATTCGACGGGGCGGTCGGCCGCCTTTTGGTCGGAAACCTATGGCGGCCCCGGCATCCAGCCGCTCACCACCGCCTCGACCCGGGTGTTCCAGGAGGGCGGGTGGCTGGAGCCGCTCGGCTCCCTCCATATCGGCCGGGCCGAGGATGAGGGCGCGATCGAAGCGTTCCTGGCGGCCTTCGCCGACACACCCGTGATCCTGGAGAGGGTCGATCCGGCCGCGCACGTGCCCGGCCTCCGGCCCGAATGGGTGCTGGGCGTGCTGGAGCCGAGTTGCGCCTATATCGATGTGGGTGGTCTGCACGGGGCGGCCCTGGGCAAGGCGAAGCGGGGCGGGGCGGTGCTGGTCAACGGCGCGCGGCTGACCGGGGCCGAGCGCCGCGACGGTGTGTGGCGCATCGAGACAGCCGCCGGTCTCTTCCAGGCGCGCACCGTGGTGAATGCGGCGGGCGCATGGGCCGATCCCATCGCGGCGCTGGCGGGAGCCAAGCCGATCGGCATCCAGGCTTATCAGCGCACGGTGGTGCAGCTCCGCACCGACCCGCCGCCGCCAGAGGGGCTGGCCCACATCGTCGACATCGGCAAGACCTTCTACTTCAAGCCGGAAGCAGGCGGGCGGCTGTGGCTGTCTCCTCAGGACGAAACGCCGGTCGACCCGCACGACTGCGCGCCCGAGGAGCTGGATGTGGCGATCGCCATCGACCGGTTCGAGCATTGCGTCGACTGGCGGGTGACGGCGGTCGAGCGGCGCTGGGCGGGACTGCGCTCCTTCGCGCCCGACCGGCTGCCCGTCTACGGCTTCGATGCGGACGTGCCCGGCTTCTTCTGGGCCGCGGGGCAGGGCGGCTTCGGCATCCAGACCGCGCCCGCGGCGGCCGAGCTGGCCGCTGCGCTGCTGCTCGGCACGGGGGCTATGCCGGCGGGGGTTGACGCCGAGCGCTATTCTCCGTCACGCTTCCTCCGCTAACATGGATTAGCTCGGGAGGCGATGATGCCGCACAAATTCACGATCGAGCGCAACAAGGGCGGCGAATATGTCGCGCGGTTCAAACACAACAGCGAGACGATCTTCTGGACCGAGGGCTATGCATCCAAGGCCGGTGCGCGCAACGCGATCGCGTCCGTGCTGAAGAACGGTCCCGGCGCGGCGGTGGAAGAGGGCGAGTAGCCGCACTCAGGCACCGCGTGCTGCCGTCCTGGCTGCGTCGCTGGCGAGCTTGTCGGCGCGCTCGTTCTCCGGGTGGCCGGCATGGCCCTTGACCCATTCCCATTCCACCCGGTGGCGGGCGGCCGCCTCGACCAGCGCCTGCCAGAGCTCGGCGTTCTTGACCGGCTTCTTGTCGGCGGTGCGCCAGCCGTTCCGCCGCCAGCCATGGATCCACTTGGTCAGCCCATCCATGACGTAGCGGCTGTCGGTCGACAGCTTGACGCGGCAGGGCCGCTTGAGCGCGTTCAGCGCTTCGATCGCGGCGGTCAGCTCCATACGGTTGTTGGTCGTCTCCGGTTCGCCCCCGGACAGCTCGCGCTCTTTCGTCCCCGCACGCAGCACCACGCCCCAACCGCCCGGGCCGGGATTGCCCTTGCATGCGCCGTCGGTGAACGCCTCGACCACGGGAAGTTCGCTCACCGCGCCAGCTCCGGCGCATAGGTCGGCAGGCGCCGCCAATAGGCGAGCGGGTCCTTGCGCGTGACCAGCGCGTCGGGGGGCGTGTTGAGCCAGTCCCAGGCCCGCGACAGGGTGAAGCGCAGGCACGCCCCCGCCGCCAGCGTCGCAAAGCCCCGGCGCTCGTGGCCCGACAGCGCGGAGCCCTGCTGATAACCCTCTATGAGCGCGTCGCCGACGGCGGCGTCGTAGCGCGTCCCGCCCGGGTCGAAGCTCCAGGCCGTGTGCGTCACCGCCAGATCATAGGCGCGCAGGTCCGTGCACGCGAAGTAGAAGTCGATCAGTCCCGTCACGCTGTCGCCGCGCATCAGCACGTTGTCCGGAAAGAGATCGGCGTGGATCGTGGTCCGCTGGCCATAGCTGTCCGGCCAATCCGCCACTACCCGGTCGAGCGCGAAGCCGAGTCCGTCGTGCAGCCCCGGCGCGATCTGGTCCAGGCTGCGGCCGCAGCGCTCGAACAGCGGACCCCAGCTCGCGACCCCCATGCTGTTGTCGCGGGTCAGCGGAAAGCCGATCACGGCGCGGTGCAGATCGCTCAAGGCCCGGCCCGCGGCGAGCGCCTGGGCGGGCGTGGGACGGGTGACGGACACCCCGGGCAGGAAGCGGATGAGGCAGGCCGGGCGGCCCTCCAGCTCCTGGATCGCCTGACCGTCCCGGTCCTTGATCGCGGGCGGGACGGCGACGCCCCGCGCCGCAAGGTGGTCGAGCAGCGCCATGAAGAAGGGCAGGTCGCCCGCGGCCACCCGCTTCTCGTAGAGCGTCAGGATGTAGCGGCCGGCGGTCGTGTCGATCAGGTAGTTGGAGTTCTCCACCCCCTCCGCGATCCCCTTGGCGGAGACCAGCTCGCCGACATCGTAGCGGGCGAGGAAGGCGACGAGCGACTCGGTCGGGACCTGGGTGTAGACGGCCATGTCAGCGCGGAAGGTGCCAAAGGTGCCGCATATCGCGTTTATTCGGCCGGCGGTCTGGCCGGCGAAGTTGACGAAATGCGCCGGTGAACCACACGTGTCTTGCCCTCGTCCTTCATGTGGGCAGCTTTGCCCGGCAGCGGCAATGGCACAGGAGCTGCTTTGTAGGACAGGTTTTCGTTACCCCGGCCTTGTGCCGGGTCCACCGGGCAGCGCGCGCTTGCGCTTGCGGCAAGGTGGATGCCAGCACAAGGCCGGCATGACGGCTAGGCCGCTTCGCTCAGGCCCTTGGGCAGCTTGAAGGCGATGTTCTCGCGCGTGGTCTCGACCTCGCGCTCGGTCAGGTCGTAGCGTTCGACCAACTGGTCCACCAGTTCGCGGACCAGCAGCTCGGGCGCGGACGCGCCGGCGGTGATGCCCAGCGTACCCACGCCGTCGAGGAAGCTCCAGTCGAGTTCGGCCGCGCGCTGGATCAGCCGGGCGGGCGTGCCCTCGCGCTCCGCAACCTCGACCAGGCGCAGCGAGTTGGACGAGTTGGGCGCGCCGATCACCAGCATGGCGTCGCAGGCCGCCGCGATCGCCTTCACCGCCGCCTGCCGGTTGGAGGTGGCGTAGCAGATGTCCTCGCCCCGGGGCGCCAGGATGGACGGAAAGCGGCGCTGGAGGGCCGCGACGATCGCGGCCGTATCGTCGACCGACAAGGTCGTCTGAGTCAGAAAAGCGAGGTTGTCGGGGTCCGCGGGCGCGAACGCCTCCACGTCCTCCACCGTCTCCACCAACGACATGGCGCCCACAGGTACCTGGCCGAAGGTGCCGATCACCTCCGGATGGCCGGCATGGCCGATGAACACGATATGCCGGCCCATGGCGACGAGACGCTCAGCCTGACGATGGACCTTGGAGACCAGCGGGCAGGTCGCGTCGAGATATTCGAGCCCCCGATCCTGCGCCGCCGCGGGCACCGATTTCGGCACGCCATGGGCGGAGAACACCACCGGCGCATCGTCGGGAACCTGATCCAGCTCCTCGACGAACACCGCGCCCTTGGCCCTGAGCGAGTCGACCACGAATTTGTTATGGACGATCTCGTGCCGCACATAGACCGGGCGGCCATGCTTCTCGAGCGCGAGCTCGACGATGCGGATGGCGCGGTCGACGCCGGCGCAGAAGCCGCGCGGCGCGGCGATCAGGAGCTCGAGATGCGGCTTGGACACGGGACAACACCTCTACTATGGCGAGCGCCCTGTGACCAGTGAAAGGCGTATGGCGGCGTGAAGGCGATTGTGGGCATGAGCATGGCGGCCCTGAGTGTCCCCGGGCTGCTGGCCGGGTGCGCCTCGCAGGGCGATATCGTCGAGGGCGGCATTTCCGCGGTCCGCTCGGCGTGTCCGACCGTCGGCGTGCCCACCGCGACCGGCGACATCACCCTGTTCGATCCGCCCGCGAGCCGGGACGCGGCGGCGATCGACGTGGTCGCGAATATCACCAACCTTCGCTCCACCTGCGGCGACCAGGGCGACCAGGTCCAGACGGACGTGACGTTCGACGTTCAGGCGCGGCGGACCCGGACGGAGGGCGCGCGGGACATGACCCTGCCCTACTTCGTCGTGCTGGTGCGCGCCGGCAGCGCGGTGGTGGCCAAGCGGGTGGGCCAGGTGCGCCTTCGTTTCGAGCCGGGCCAGGCCCGCGCGCAAGCGACCGGCACGGGCACGACGCTGGTCGCGCGCTCCGCCGCGACCCTGCCCGAGGACATCCGCCAGCAGATCACCCGCAAGCGCAAGGCGGGCGAGGAGGATGCGGCGATCGATCCCCTGTCGCAGCCGGAGGTGCGCGCGGCGGTGCTCCGGACCAGCTTCGAGACGCTGGTCGGGTTCCAGCTGACGAGCGAGCAACTGCAGTACAACGCCACGCGCTGAGGCGCGCAGGGTGTGTACTCATCTCCGGCATGGGTCATGACGGAGCAGATTTCGGCTCAGGGCTAGGCGCGAGGAGGGAGCGATGTGGGCGCATCGTAACCGACGAGCAACGACGCCCTGGGCCGAAATCCGCCCGCCCCTGCGGGGTCGCCCGGAGAGGCCGGCCGGCGGCGTCACGCCGCTTGCGCGTAGCGCCGCTACGCGACTGCGCGACCTTCCTAGCCGGCCGCCCTCTCCGGGCGATCCTGACCCATGCCGGAGATGAGTACACACCCTAGTCGCGGCGGATGTCGATGCTGGGCGCGTTGTGGGCCGCGAACTCGAGCCGGAAGAGCAACAGGCCGCGCTCGTCCGTCACCTCCATCGTCCACGGCTCGCCCGTCCAGAACCGCTCGCCCACCTCCGCCAGCAGATCGGACGCATAGCGCAGCGCGTAGCTGCGCGCCGCGGCCAGGCTGGGCAGTTCGGTCCCGTCAGGGTCAGGCATCGCGTGCCCATCATGAACGTTGAAGTGAAAACGCGCCAACACGTCTCTCGCAAGGGGGTTCGAAGCGCTTTAACAAATATTAAATCAGCAGCCTTCAACCAGATTAGGCGGATGTCGCGCGCGCGGTGATCCAGATCACAGGAAGTTGTACGGGTCTACATCGACCGTAACCCGGACCTTGGCCGGCCAGTCGAGGCCGCCGAGCCAATCGCGAATCACGTCCTGCACGTCGAGGGCGCGGCGGGCATGGACGAGCAGGCGGAAGCGGTGCCGCCCGCGCAGCATGGCGAGCGGCGCCGGGGCGGGGCCGTAGCAGGCCATGCCCTCCACCTCCGGCGCGGCGCGGCCGATCAGACGCGCGGTCTCGTGCGCGGCAGCCTGGTCCTCCGACGAGACGATGATCGCGGCGTAGCGGCCGAAGGGCGGCGCGCCGGCCTCGTGCCGGGACTGGGTCTCCGCCTCGTAGAACGCGTCCGCGTCGCCGGTCACCAGCGCCTGCATCACCGCCGCCTTGGGGCTGTGCGTCTGGATGAAGACCCGGCCCGGCTTCTCGCCCCGGCCGGCGCGGCCCGCGGCCTGACGGATCTGCTGGAAGGTGCGCTCGGCCGCGCGCAGGTCGCCGCCCTCCAGGCCAAGGTCGGCGTCGACGCAGCCGACGAGCGTCAGGTTTGGGAAATGATAGCCCTTGGTGACGAGCTGGGTGCCGACCACCACGTCGATGTCGCCCGCGTCCATCCGCGCGACGAACTCGGCCGCCTTGGCCGGCGACCAGATGGTGTCGGAGGTGACGACCGCGACCTTCGCCTCCGGGAATAAGGCCGCGACCTCGTCGGCGATGCGCTCGACCCCGGGGCCGCAGGCGACGAGCGACTCCTCGTTCTGGCACTCCGGGCAGAGCCGCGGCGTCGGCTCGGCATGGCCGCAATGGTGGCAGGCGAGGCGGCGGGTAAGCCGGTGCTCGACCATCCAGGCGGTGCAGTTCGGACACTGGAAGCGATGCCCGCAGGCGCGGCATAGCGTCAGCGGCGCATAGCCGCGACGGTTCAGGAACAGGAGCACCTGCTCGCGGCGGTCCAGCGTCTCGTGCATGGCGGCCACGAGCGGCGGGGCGAGCCAGCGGCCGCGCTCGGGCGGCTCGGCGAGGAGGTCGATGGGCTCGATCTCCGGCAGCTCCGCCAAGCCGTAGCGCGCCGGCAGCTGGAGCTCGGCATAGCGGCCGAGCGTCACCTGGTGGCGCGTCTCGATGGCGGGCGTGGCGGAGGCGAGGACGACCGGGCAGCCTTCGAACTTGCCGCGCATCACGGCGACGTCGCGGGCGTGGTAGTGGACGCCCTCCTCCTGCTTGAACGAGGTCTCGTGCGCCTCGTCGACCACGATCAGCCCCAGGTCGGCATAGGGCAGGAACAGCGCCGAGCGTGCGCCGACGGTGACGCGCGCCTCGCCGGAGGCGATGGCGCGCCAGGCGCGGCGGCGCTGGGTCGAGCGCAGGCCGGAGTGCCAGGCGACGGGCTCGCAGCCGAAGCGCGCGTGGAAGCGCTGGAGGAAAGGCTCGGTCAGCGCGATCTCGGGCAGGAGGACGAGCGCCTGGCGGCCGTCGCGGATCGCCTGAGCGACGGCCTCGAAATAGACCTCCGTCTTGCCGGAGCCGGTGACGCCGTCGAGCAACGTCGGCTGGAACCGGCGCGCGGCGACGTCGGCGGCGAGGGCCTGCGCCGCCGCCTGCTGGTCGGGGGAGAGCGCGGGCGGCGCATGGGCGGGGTCGGGTTCCGGATAGGGGCTGTCGATGTCGACCTCGACCGCCTCGATCGCGCCGCACTTCACGAGGCCGCGGATCACGCCCTCCGACACGCCGGCGACCGTCGCGAGTTCGCGGATCAGGCCCTGGCGGTCGCCGATCCGCTCCAGCGCCTGCTCGCGCTGCGGGGTAAGGCGGTCCGGCGCGGTCCCGGTCGCGCGATACTCGACCACCAGCCGCGCGCCCTCCAGCGCCGAGGTGGAGGCGAGCGTCATCCGCAGCACCGCGGCGGGCGGGGCGAGGTAATAGTCCGCGGTCCACTCGATCAGGCGGCGCAGCGGCTCGCGGATCGGCGGGGCGTCGGCGGCCGCGAGCAATGGGCGCAGCCGGTTGTCGCCGACTTCGGCGTCCGACGGCAGTCGCTCTGGCTCCCACACCGCGCCCAGCAGCTGACGGGGACCGAGCGGGGCGACGACGATCGAGCCGGGCTCGACGGCCATGCCGTGCGGCACGCGATAGTCGAGCGGCCCGAGCGCGGCGTTCAGGAGGAGGACGCGGGCGCGCGACATGCGGGGGCATATGGAGTCTGGGCGAGTCGGCGGGAAGGGCTTCGTGCTCCCGCGCAGGCGGGAGCACATGCTATGCTGCTGGTATGGCCGACCTCTCCTTCCAATACGCCCAATACCTCGCCCGCGATCGGCGGCGGTCGGCGCATACGGTGCGGGCCTATCAGGCGACGGCGGAGCGGCTGCTGGCGTTTCTCTCCGCGCATTGGGGCGAGCCCGCCGAGGCACGGTTGGGCGAGGTGAGCCAGGCGGACCTGCGCGCCTTTCTGGCGCAGCGGCGCGGCGAGGGGCTGGGCAATGCGTCGGCCGCGCGCGAGCTGTCGGCGGTGCGCGGCTTTCTCGCCTGGGCCGGAGCCGAGGCGCCGCGGGTGCGCGGACCGCGCGTGAAGAAGGGCGTGCCGCGCCCGGTCTCTCCCGCCGAGGCGGTGGCGCTGGCGGAGGAGGTGGCCGAGGACGCGCGCGCGCCCTGGATCGCCTCTCGTGACTGGGCGGTGCTGATGCTGCTCTATGGCGCGGGTCTCCGGATCAGCGAGGCGACCGGCCTTCCTGCCAAGGCGCTGCCGCTCGGCGAGACGCTGAGCGTGACGGGCAAACGGAGCAAGACTCGCATCGTGCCGCTGCTGCCGCAGGTGCGCGCGGCGGTGGAGGCCTATGCGGCAGCGACGCCGTGGCCCGCGACGGGCGACGCGCCCCTGTTCCGCGGGGCCAAGGGCGGGCCGCTGTCGCCGGCGGTCGTGCGCCGCTCGGTGCGGTCGGCGCGGGCCCGGTTGGGGCTGGGGGAGCGGACGACGCCCCATGCGCTGCGGCACAGTTTCGCCACCCACCTGCTCGGGCGCGGTGCGGACCTGCGGCAGCTGCAGGAGCTGCTCGGCCATGCGAGCCTGTCCTCGACCCAGATCTATACGGCGGTCGACGCAGCGCACCTGATGGACGTGTACCGCAACGCGCATCCGCGCGCTTAGCGCGTCTCCCGTTTTAACCTTGCGGCCGCCAGGTCGCGACGCGGTAGATGTATCCGACGATCGCCAGCGCCAGCAGCGCAAGGCTGGCGGGACCGACATAATCGTGCAGCCGCTCAAACTGCGTGTCGAAGATGATGCCGGCATAGGCCAGGAGCGCGTTCCAGATCGCGCTGCCGGCAAAGGTCCATAGGACGAACTTCCACAACGGCATCCGCGCCATGCCCGCCGGCAGCGAGATGATCGTGCGGCCGAGCGGCATGAAGCGGAACACGAAGATCACCCACTCTCCGTGTCGGTGGAAGAAGCGCTCGAGCCGCTCCACCGCTGGCCAGTCGAGCGTCAGCCAGCGGCCATGCCGTTCGATGAACGGCCGCAACCGCTGGTAGCCGGTGCGCCGGCCGAGCCAGTACCAGAAGTAGTTGCCCGCGGTCGTCCCCGCGGTGGCGATCGCGATCAGCGGCACGAGGTCGAGGCGCCCGCGCGACACCGCCATCCCGCCCAGGCCCATGATGACCTCCGACGGGATGGGCGGGAACACGTTCTCCAGCGCCATCAAAAGGAAGATGCCGAGATAGCCTGCGCGGGCGATCGCTTCGAGGATGAACTCGGTCATACGCGGACCATTACGCGCGAGTGGCGACTTTGGCCTCTATGGCGTCCCAGATCATCGCCGCGATATCGGTCCCGTCGAGCCGCTCGATCGCGACGATGCCGGTGGGCGAGGTGACATTGATCTCCGTCAGCCACTCGCCGCCGATCACGTCGATGCCGACGAACAGAAGCCCGCGGCGCTTGAGCTCCGGGCCAAGCGCGGCGCAGATCTCGCGTTCGCGCGGCGTCAGCTCCGTCTTCTCCGCCGAGCCGCCGACCGCGAGGTTGGAGCGGATCTCGCCCGCGCCGGGCAGCCGGTTGATCGCGCCCGCTACCTCGCCGTCCACCAGCACGATGCGCTTGTCGCCCTGCGCCACCGCGGGGAGGAAGGCCTGGAGCATGTGCGGCTCGCGCCAGGTCTGGTTGAAGACCTCGATCAGCGCCGACAGGTTCTCGCCCTCGCGCCCGATTTTGAAGATCGCCTTGCCGCCATTGCCGTGCAGCGGCTTCAGCACGACCTCGCCATGCTCCGCCAGGAACGCGCGCGCCTCGGCCAGACTGCGCGTGACGAGCGTCGGCGGCATGAAGCGCGCGTAATCGAGGACGAACACCTTTTCGGGCGCGTTGCGGACCTCGCGCGGGTCGTTCACCACCAGCGTGCGGTCGGCGATCCGCTCCAGGAGGTGCGTGGCGGTGATGTAGCCCAGGTCGAAGGGCGGATCCTGGCGCATCAGCACCACGTCGGCGTCCTTTCCCAGGTCGAGGCTGACCGGTTCACCGAAGGTGAAGTGGTCGCCCTCGACCCGGCGCACCGTCACCGGATGCGCCTCCGCCCAGACGCGGCCCTCGCGATAGTTCAGCGCCTCCGGGCCGTAGTGGAACACGCGATGCCCGCGCGCCTGGGCGGTCAGCATCAGGGCGAAGCTGGAGTCGCTCGCGATGTTGATGGAGGCGAGCGGGTCCATCTGGACGGCGACGGTCAGGGGCATTCGGCTACTCCGTCATCCCGGCCGTGTGCCGGGATCCACCGTGGTTCCGGGCGCGGACCTCCAATGGACAGGATCGCGCCTAGAACGGGGGTGGATGCCGGGACAAGCCCGGCATGACGGCTAGGGCTGCCACGCATTCTCGATGTGGCGCGGCGGCACGCCGGGGGCGAGGAGGAGGACGTCGACGCGCAGGTCGTCGCCCGGCCCGACGAAGCGCTCGCCGAGCAGCTCGGCCGCGGCCGCGACGCGGGCGAGGCGGCGTTCGTCGATGGCGAAGTCGAGCGCGGCGGCGGTCTTGCGGACCTTCACCTCGACGAAGGCGACCAGCCCCTCGCGCCGGGCGACGAGATCCACCTCGCCTGCCTTGGTCTTCACGCGCCGGGCGAGCACCGTCCAGCCGCGCCGTTCGAGCCAGGCCGCCGCGGCGTCCTCGCCGCGCCGGCCGAAGCTGTCGGCCGCTTGGCGAGACGCAGTGGTTCTTCTCTCTCCCCTCCCCGGAAGGGAGGGGTCGGGGGTGGGTGTCGGCGCGTCAGCGCCGATCGCGGCGCCGGCCCTGTGCTCGCTGCGCTCGCCACCCACCCCTAATCCCTCCCTTGCAGGGAGGGGAACTGTTCCTTCATCTCCAACGCCCGCGCGTAGAGCGCCTTGCGGTCGGCGCCGAAGCGCTTCGCGACCTCGCCCGCGGCCTTCGCGGCGGGCAGGCGGGTGAGGGCTTCGGCGAGCGCCGCGTCCACCTCGTCCGCGCCGGGAGGAGGAGCATCGCCGGGCGGGGCGACGACCACGACGATCTCGCCCTTGGGCGGCGCGTCCGCATAGCGTTCCGCGAGGACCGAAAGCGTGCCGGTCACGGCTTCTGCAAAGCGCTTGGTGATCTCGCGGGCCACGGACGCCTCGCGATCCCCCAACCCCTCGGCCAACGCGCGCAGGCAGGCGGCGAGGCGTGGTCCGGCCTCGTAGAGCACCAGGGTCGCCCTGACCGCCGCGACCTCCGCGATCGCATCGGCGCGGGCCTTCTCCTTGGCCGGCAGGAAGCCCAGAAACAGGAACCGGTCGGTCGGCAGGCCGGCGAGCGTCAGCGCCGCGACCGCCGCGCACGGGCCGGGGATGGTCACCACGTCATGTCCTGCCGCCCGCGCGTCGCGCACGAGCTTGTAGCCGGGGTCGGAGATGAGCGGGGTGCCGGCGTCGCTCACCAGCGCCACCGCCTCCGTCCCCATCCGCGCGACCAGGCCCGGCCGCACCGCCTCCGCATTATGGTCGTGATAGGGCGTCATCGGCCGCTTCACGCCGATATGCCGGAGCAGGCCTGCGGTGACCCGGCTGTCCTCCACCGCGATCACGTCGGCGCGGGCCAGAACGTCGGCGGCGCGCGGCGACAGATCGCCGAGATTGCCGATGGGGGTCGCGACGATATAGAGGCCCGGAGCGAGATTGGGCGACAGCGCGTTCGCGACGTTCGGGTTCATCGGGAGTGGGTTATGGCGGTTGGGCGTGCCTCGCAACGGGGCTGGTTCGGGCGCGCGGTCGCGCTCACGGGCGCGGCGCTGCTCGCGGCCTGCTCCACCGTGGTTCCGCGCGCGCCGGCTCCTGCGCCCGCCGCGCCGCCGGCGCCCGTCGAGCGCGCGCCGGAGGTGGAGGCCGGCATCCCGCGCGACACCGCGCGCAACCGCGTGGCGCTGCTCGCGCCGCTGACCGGCCCGAACGCCGGCGTCGGCCAGTCGATCGCGAACGCGACCATGCTGGCGCTGCTCGACACGGGCGCGACGCAGGTGCGCATCACCAACTACGACACGGCGGGCGGCGCGGCCGCCGCGGCGCGGCGCGCGATCGACGAGGGCGCGCAACTGATCCTCGGGCCGCTCCTCGCCGAGGATGCGCGGCAGGTAGCCCCGATCGCGCGGGCGGCGGGCGTCCCGGTCCTCTCCTTCTCCAACGACACCACGGTGGCGGGGAACGGCACGTATCTGATGGGCTACGTCCCCGCGCAGTCGGTCGCACGCGTGGTCGGCTTCGCGCGCAGCCGTGGGGTCACCAGCTTCGCGGGGCTGGTGCCGAACGGGTTGTACGGCGAGCGCACCTCGACCGCCTTCCTGCGCGCGGTCGAGGCCGAGGGCGGGCAGGTCGTCTCGCTCCAGACCTATCAACGCGCACCGGGCGCGATCGTACAAGCGGCGGCGCGGGTCGCGGCGAAGGCGCCCTATGGCGCGGTGCTGGTCGCGGACGGCGGCGCCGCGGCGGCGGCGGCCGCGCCGGCCTTGAAGCGCGGCTCCGCGGGCGCGCGCCTGCTCGGCACGGAGCTGTGGAACAGCGAGGCGGGGGTCGCCGCCCGGCCCGCGCTGTCGGGGGCCTGGTTCGCGAGCGTCTCGGACGGGCTCTACCGCCAGTTCGCGACCAAGTACCGGGGCCGCTTCGGCGCGAACCCGTATCGCCTCGCGAGTCTCGGCTATGACGCGGTGCTGCTGACGGTCAGGATCGCGCGCGACTGGCCGGTCGGGCGGCCCTTCCCCGAGGCGCGGCTGCGCGATGCGGACGGCTTTGCCGGGCTGGACGGCGCGTTCCGCTTCGGCCGTGACGGCGTGGCCGAGCGGGCGCTGGAGGTGCAGGAGATCCGGGGCGGGACGACGGTGGTGGTGTCGCCGGCGCCCTCTGGTTTCGGCAAATGACCGTCATGCCGGCCTTGTGCCGGCATCCACGGATGAGCTTGGCCAAGCGTTTGCCGTAAGCCGTTAGGCTTGTGCCTGCGGCCCGGTGGACCCCGGCACGGGCCTGCCCTGAGCGACGCCGCAGGCGGCGTCGAAGGGGCCGGGGTGACGAGGACTGGTGACCACCTCCGCCAGGATCGCGTCGAGCAGGAGCGCGCCCGTTTCGGTGACGCGCAGGCGCTCGCCGTCGCTCGCCACCATCCCGAGCCGCTCCAAACGCGCGACCGCTTCCCGGTCCACCGGCGCTTCCCCGGCCGCCAGCGTCGCAATGCGCGCCAGGTCCACGCCTTCGGTCAGCCGCAGGCCCATCAGCAGCGCCTCCGTCGCGCGGGTTGTCGGATCGAGCGAATCCTCGCGCTCGACCCCGTGGCCGTTGCGCGCGACCGCCGCGAGCCAGTTCTCCGGCTTGCGTCGCCGGAAGGTCGCGGTCGCCCCGCGCCGGCCATGCGCGCCGGGGCCGATGCCGAGATAATCGCCGTAACGCCAATAGGTCAGGTTGTGCCGGCTCTCCGCCCCGGCCCGCGCGTGGTTGGAGGTCTCGTACGCGGGCAGGCCGGCCGCCGCCGTCATGGCGCGCGTCGCCTCGAACAGGTCGGCGGCCGCGTCGCCGTCCGGGATGGCGAGCCGCCCCGCCGCCGCCTCGGTCGCGAAGCGCGTGCCCGGCTCGATGGTGAGCTGGTACAGCGACAGATGCTCGGTCCCGAAGGCGAGCGCGCGAGCGAGCTCGGTCTGCCATGCCGCGAGGCTCTGCCCTGGCAGCGCATAGATGAGGTCGAACGACACGCGCGGGAACACTTCCTGCGCCGTCCGGAGCGCCGCCTGCCCCTCGGCGGCGTCGTGCGCGCGGCCGAGGAACCGCAGCGCCCGGTCGTCCAACGACTGCAGCCCGAGCGATACCCGGTTCACCCCGGCGGCCGCCAGATCGGCGAAGCGCGCCGCCTCCACGGAGGAGGGGTTCGCCTCCAGCGTAATCTCTATGCCCGGCGTAAAACCCCAAGCGCGCTCGGCCGCCGCCAGCACTGCGGCCACGGTCTGGGGCGGCATCAGCGAGGGCGTGCCGCCGCCGAAGAAGATGGAGCCGAGCGGGCGATCAGGCGTCAGCGCCGCTTCATGCGCCAGGTCGGCGAGCAGCGCGTCGCGCCAGGCGTCCTGGTCCACGTTCGTGCGGACATGGCTGTTGAAGTCGCAATAGGGGCATTTGCTGACGCAGAACGGCCAGTGGACATAGAGGGCGAGGGGGGTGATCACGGGTTTTCCCTACCTCGTCATGCCGGGCTTGTCCCGGCATACACCGGGCGGCCGAAACTTCGGCCGGATCACTCGCGGCATCGTGGATGCCGGCACAGGGCCGGCATGACGATCGCTAGAACACCGCCTCCACCAGCTTCGCGAACGACCGCGCGCGGTGGTTGGTCGCCTGCTTCTCTTCGAACGACAGTTCGCCATAGGTGCGCGTGTCGCCCTCGGGTACGAACATCGGGTCGTAACCGAAACCGTTGCCGCCCCTAGGCGGCCAGACCAGGACGCCGTCGACCCGGCCTTCGAACCACTCGACATGCCCGTCTGGCCAGGCGAGCGCGAGCGTGCTGACGAAATGCGCCGCGCGGCTCGCGCCCGGTCCTTTGGCCGCCAGCGCGTCCTCGACCTTGCGCATTGCCATGTCCCAGTCGCGTCCGGCGGGGGTCGCGGCCCAGTCGGCGGTGTAGACGCCGGGGTCGCCGCCCAGCGCCTCCACGCACAGCCCGGAGTCGTCCGCGAGCGCGGGCAGCCCCGACAGGTCGGCCGCCGAGCGCGCCTTCAGTTCGGCATTGGCGAAGAAGGTCGTCCCCGTCTCAACCGGCTCGGGGAGGTCGAGCTCGGCGGCGGAGACAGGCTCGATCCCGTATGGTTCCAACAAGGCCCGGATCTCGCGCACCTTGCCCGCATTGTGGCTGGCGATGACCAGCTTGCCGGGCCGGAGCTTGCGGACCGCCTGCGGACCGGGGAACTCGAGGTCTGGCTCTGGGCTCACGCGACGGCCCGCGCCTGGGCGGCGAAGATCTCCGCACAGCCGATGCGGGCGAGGCGGAGCAGGCGCAGCAGCGCTTCCTCGTCGTAGGTGGCGCCCTCGGCGGTCACCTGCGCCTCGGCGATGTTGCCGCTTTCCAGCAGCACGAAGTTGCCGTCGGCATGCGCGGCCGAGTCCTCGACATAGTCGAGGTCGAGCACCGGCGTGCCTTCGTGGATGCCGCAGCTGACGGCCGCCACCTTTTGGGTCAGCGGGTCTGTCGCGAGCTTGCCGTCCTTGAGCAACCCGTCGATCGCGAGCCGGAGGGCCACCCAGGCGCCCGAGATGGACGCGGTGCGCGTGCCGCCGTCGGCCTGGATCACGTCGCAGTCGAGCGTGATCTGGCGCTCGCCCAGCGCCTTCAGGTCGGTGACGGCGCGCAGGGAGCGGCCGATCAGCCGCTGGATCTCCTGCGTGCGGCCCGACTGCTTGCCCTTGGCCGCCTCGCGACTGCCCCGGGTATGGGTCGCGCGCGGCAGCATGCCGTACTCGGCCGTCACCCAGCCCTCGCCCTTTCCGCGCAGGAACGGCGGCACGCGCTCGTCCACGCTGGCGGTGACCAGCACTTTGGTGTCGCCAAAGCCGATCAGCACCGAGCCCTCGGCGTGACGGGTGAAGCGCGGCTCGATGGTGATGGCGCGCATCTGATCGGGCGCACGGCCGCTGGGGCGCATGGGGAACTCCTATGGTTTGGCGCTGCCCTAGCGGTTGGCACGCCGACCGTCACCCCGGCCCTGTGCCGGGGCCCACCGGTCGGCCCGGCCTGAGGCCGAAGGAGGCGCGTCACCGTGGATGCCGGCACAAGGCCAGCATGACGGGGAGGTTTACCGCGTCGCTCCAGCGCTTACATCGGCCTCATGCCCTCGCCCCCCGTCACCGAGCTGAGCGAGCGCGCCCGCGACATCTTCCGGCGCGTGGTCGACGGCTACCTCCAGACCGGCGCGCCGGTGGGCTCGCGGACGCTCGCCCAGGCGGGGCTGAGCCTGTCACCCGCCTCGATCCGCGCGGTGATGCAGGAGCTGGAGGAGCGAGGCCTGCTTGCGGCGCCGCATACATCGGCCGGGCGGATGCCGACCGAGCGCGGCCTCAGGCTGTTCGTCGATGGCATGATGCAGGCGCTGGAGCCCTCCGCCGAGGAGCGGGCCGCGATCGAGGCGCGCGCCGGAGCGGGCGGGCCGGTGGAGGAGGCGCTCGCCGCGACGACGGCCGCGCTCAGCGGCCTGTCCGCCTGCGCCGGGCTGGTGATGGTGCCCAAGCGCGAGGCGCGGCTGAAGTCGATCGGCTTCGTCGCGCTCGGGCCGGGACAGGGCATGGCGGTGCTGGTCCATGCCGACGGCTCCGTCGAGAACCGGGTCGTGTCGTTGCCGGTCGGGCTCGGCGCGGCGGCGCTGGTCGAGGCGGGCAATTACATGACCGCGACGCTGGGCGGTCTCACCCTGTCCGAAGCGCGCGCCAGGATCGAGCGCGAGATGACCGCCGGCCGCGCGGCGCTGGACAGCGCGGCGCGGGCGCTGGTCGAACAGGGGCTGGCGGTGTGGAGCGAGGACGGGGATCGCCGTCCGGTTCTGATCGTGCGCGGGCAGGGCCGGCTGATCGATGCCGCCGCGGCGGCGGATTTGGAGCGGGTCCGCGACCTGCTCGACGATCTGGAGGGCAAGCAGGAAATCGCAAGCCTGCTCGACTCCGCTTCCGCCGGCGATGCGACCCGCATCTTCATCGGGGCGGAGAACAAGCTCTTCGCGCTGTCCGGCTCGTCCGTCATCGCGCGACCGTTTCGCGATGGCGGCGGGCGCGTGGTGGGCGTGGTGGGCGTCATCGGGCCGACGCGGTTGAACTATGCCCGCGTCGTGCCCATGGTGGATTTCACTGCGGCGACGCTGGCCCGATTGATGGGCTGATACAGGGAAAACGATGACGGAAGAGACGAGCACGCAGGCTGAAGACCTGCGGACCGAAACGGCCGAGGCCGCGCCCGAGGTGGCGGAGCACGACCGCGTGGCCGAGCTGGAGCGCGAGTTGGCCGAGGCGCGCCAGGCGACGCTATATGCGCGCGCCGAGGCGGAGAATGTGCGTCGCCGGGCGGAGAAGGAGGCGGCGGACGCGCGCACCTACGCCGTCACCAGCTTCGCGCGCGACATCCTGTCGGTCGCCGACAACCTGCAGCGCGGGCTGGCGGCGATCCCGGCCGACGCGCGCGAGGACGCGCGGTTCAAGGGGCTGCTGACCGGTCTGGAGGCGACCGGCCGCGAGCTCGACGCGGTCATGTCGCGTCACGGCATCACGAAGATCACCGCCCTGGGCGAGACGCTCGACCCGAACCGGCACCAGGCGATGCTGGAGGTGCCGAGCGACCAGCCGGCCGGCACGATCGTGCAGGAGATGCAGGCGGGCTACATGATCAAGGACCGGCTGCTCCGCCCGGTCATGGTGGGGGTCGCCAAGGCGGCGGAGTAGCCCGTCGCTCGACAGCGCAGGGCGTGGCGTTAGAGGCGGGAGCATGAACGCCAACCTCACCGCCGAGCGCCCCACCTTCGTCACGCACCTTGAATGCTCGATGACGGGCGAGCGGTACGAGGCGGATCGGCTGCACGGGCTGTCGCGGGTCGGGCGGCCGTTGCTGGTGCGCTATGACCTGCCGGCGGTCGGGGCCGCCCTGACCAGGGATGCGCTCGAGGCGCGGCCGACCGATCTGTGGCGCTGGCGCGAGCTGCTGCCGGTGCGCCGGGCGGAGTCGATCGTCAGCCTGGGCGAGATCGAGACGCCGCTGGTGCCGATCCCGCGCTCCGGCGGCGCGAACGTGCTCGTCAAGGACGAGGGGCGGCTGCCAACGGGGTCGTTCAAGGCGCGCGGGCTGGTGATGGCGGTCAGCATGGCGCGCGAGCTCGGCGTGACCCGCATCGCGATCCCGACCAACGGCAACGCGGGCGCGGCGCTCGCCGCCTATGCCAGCCGGGCCGGGATCGAGACGATCGTGTTCTGCCCGGAGGACACGCCTGAGGTGAACGTCCGCGAGATCGCGGCGCAGGGCGCGAGGGTGTGGCGGGTCAACGGCCTGATCGACGATTGCGGCGCGATCGTCGGCGAGGGCGCCAAGCAGGGCCGCTGGTTCGACGTCTCGACGCTCAAGGAGCCGTACCGGATCGAGGGCAAGAAGACGATGGGGCTGGAGCTGGCGGCGCAGCTCGGCTGGCGGCTGCCGGATGCGATCTTCTATCCGACCGGCGGCGGCACCGGCCTGATCGGGATGTGGAAGGCGTTCGACGAGCTGGAGGCGCTGGGCTGGATCGGCTCGGAGCGGCCGCGCATGTACGCGGTCCAGGCGGCGGGCTGCGCGCCGATGGTCCGGGCCTTCGAGGCGGGCGAGGAGCATGCGGGACGTTGGGAGGACGCCCATACGGTCGCGGCCGGCATCCGGGTGCCGCGCGCGGTCGGCGACTTCCTGATCCTGCGGGCGGTGCGGGCGAGCGGCGGCAAGGCGGTCGCGGTCGGCGACCCGGCGCTGCTCCGGGCCGCCGACGAATGCGCGCGCCAGGACGGCCTGCTGCTCTGCCCCGAAGGCGGCGCGACGCTCGCCGCCTATCGGGAGGCGGTGCGAACGGGCGAGGTCGATCCCGACGAGCGGGTCGTGCTGTTCAATTGCGCGACGGGGCTGAAGTACGTCTTGCCGCCCGCCGACGCGCGGCTCGATCGTACCGTCCCGATCGATTGGGACCGGCTGTGACCGGAAGGGCACTGCGGCGTCCCGAACGGTACACGGAGAGAAATCTGCGGTGTTCCGGTGAGTTGTACAGCTTGACCCCATTTGGGGACACTGCGAGGGTTAACGAATCGTAAACACGGCGTAGCGAGAGGGGGAGGGCCCGTCCGGACGATCGTGACGATCCAGGGGTGGGTACCAGATGAAGAAGACCTTGTTGCGCGTCGCCGTCGCGGCCGCCTCGCTTGCCGCCGCGTCACAGGCGCAGGCGCTTACCTTCGTGCTGAACAGCACGATCAACACGAGCACGCTCAACGGGTCCAAGGCGCTGCAGGGCTTCCAGATCGCCGCCGCCTATTGGTCGTCGGTGCTGACCGACAATGTATCGGTCAATCTCAACATCGGTTTCCAGACGCTCGGCGCCGGCGTCCTCGCCCAGGCGGGCAGCGCGTCCACGCTGCTGTCGATCAATCAGACCTACAACCTGCTCAACGCCGATCGGACCACCGCGCTCGACAACATCGCCGTCGCGAACCTCGCGCCGCAGTCCGGTCCCGGCCTCAATACCGCAACCGGCCTTTCGGGCGCGATCGCCTTCAACGCGAACGGGTTCGCCAATGGAACCAACGGAGCCGGCGGATACACCGACACGACGATCCGCTTCGACAATGATGGGTCGGTCAACAATATCGGCCTGTCGATCACGAAGGCGAGCGCAAAGGCGCTGGGTGCGACGCGGAACGTCAACAACCAGCTGATCAACTACGCCAGCCCGGATGCGGCCATCACGTTTTCGGACACTTTCGCGTTCGACTTCGACCCGACGGACGGGATCGACGCGAATGCCTTCGACTTTATCGGTGTTGCGATCCACGAGATCGGACATGCGCTCGGCTTCATCAGCGGCGTGGACACCTATGACGCCTATACGTCCCCTGGAGCCACCGACCCGGTCGTGCGCAATGCGCAAGGCCAGGTGGTCGCCACTGGACTGGAAGGCTTCCTGGTCGGCAGCCAGCTCGATCTGTTCCGCTACAGCGCTCCGGGCGTGGTCGACTGGTCGACCCAGGGCACGGCCTATTTCTCCATCGACCGCGGCGCGACTCAGCTCTTCGGCGACTCCCGGTTCGCGATGGGCCGTTTGAACGGCGACGGCCAGCAGGCGTCGCATTTTAAGGACAGCGCACCCGGCGCGCCGCAGCTCGGCAATTTGGACCCGACATCGGGGCGTGGGCAGCTGCAGGACGTGACCGCGCTGGATCTCGCCGCGTTCGATGCGCTCGGCTGGAACGTCAACTTCGATGTGCTGCAGAACAGCGGCTATCGTTACACCACCGCCAGCGCGTTCCGCGCCTTCGCGGCGGCCAACCCGGCGGTGCCGGAGCCGGCCACCTGGGCCATGATGATCGCGGGCTTCGGCTTCGTCGGCGGCGCGATGCGCGCGCAGCGTCGCCGGACCTCCGTCAGCTTCGCCTGATCCGGAGCGTTTGAGGAGGGCGCGGGCCGGGAGACCGGTCCGCGCCCTTCGCATGTCTGCTGCTCGTCCTAGAGTCTCGGATCGGGCGGCGGATCGGCCGGGCCCACGACCTTCGCCTCGACCGTGGCGGGTGGAGACCTGTCCGCGAAGGTCAGGCGCAGGGGCACGGTTCCGCCGGCCTTCACCTTCGGGGAGACATCGAACAGCATGATGTGATGCTCGCCCGGCGCAAAGTCGAAGGCGCTGTCCGCCTCGATGTCGACACGCGCCAGCGGCGTCATGCCCGGCCCATGCATCTCGGCCCTACGCGCGAGCGGGCTGTCGACCCGAACCAGCGTCGCCGGCCCGACATCGGTGCGGATTTGGAGATAGGCGGCGGCGGGCCGTCCGGGCACGGCGGGGAGGCGCACCCAGGCGCTCTCCACCTCGATGTTCACGTCCCGGCGCGAGGGCTGAGCGCATCCCGCAACCGAGAGCAGCAGGGCGGCTGAAAGCGTGATCCGCATCGTCCCGCCGCTACGCGGCCGCGCTCCTTGCGACAAGCCGACCCCTCCCTATATCGCGCCCGTAACGTAGGTTGCGCTGCCGTAACGGGGCGCGACCGCTTTGTTTTTGTATCGTTTGTGAGGGGCGTCTCAGACACATGGCCAAAGTTATCGGTATCGACCTCGGCACCACCAACAGCTGCGTCGCGGTGATGGAGGGCGGCAAGCCCAATGTGATCGAGAATGCGGAGGGCGCGCGCACCACGCCGTCGATCGTCGCGTTCGCCAGGGACGGGGAGCGACTGATCGGCCAGCCGGCCAAGCGGCAGGCGGTGACCAATCCGGACAACACTATCTTCGCGGTGAAGCGCCTCATCGGCCGCCGCTTCGACGACCCCGTGACCAAGAAGGACACGGAGCTGGTCCCCTACACGATCGCGCGCGGCGGCAACGGCGACGCGTGGGTCTCGGCCGGCGGCAAGGACTACAGCCCCTCGCAGATCTCCGCCTTCATCCTGCAGAAGATGAAGGAAACCGCCGAGAGCTATCTCGGCGAGACGGTGACGCAGGCCGTCATCACCGTGCCCGCCTACTTCAACGACGCGCAGCGCCAGGCGACCAAGGACGCGGGGCAGATCGCGGGTCTCGAGGTGCTGCGCATCATCAACGAGCCGACCGCGGCCGCGCTCGCCTATGGGCTGGAGAAGCAGGACGGCAAGACGATTGCCGTCTACGACCTCGGCGGCGGCACCTTCGACGTCTCCATCCTGGAGATCGGCGACGGCGTGTTCGAGGTGAAGGCGACCAACGGCGACACGTTCCTGGGCGGCGAGGATTTCGACGCCAAGGTCGTCGAGTACCTGGCGCAGGGCTTCCAGAAGGATGAGGGGATCGACCTCACCAAGGATCGGCTCGCGCTCCAGCGCCTGAAGGAGGCGGCCGAGAAGGCCAAGATCGAGCTGTCGAGCGCCGCCTCGACCGAGGTCAACCTGCCCTTCATCACCGCCGATCAGAACGGGCCGAAGCACCTGGTCCGCACGATCAGCCGCGCCGACCTGGAGCGTCTGGTCGAGCCGCTGATCCAGCGCACCATCGAGCCGATGAAGAAGGCGCTCGCCGACGCCGGTCTGAAGGCGGGCGACATCGCCGAAGTGGTGCTCGTCGGCGGCATGACGCGCATGCCCAAGGTGCGCGAGGCCGTGAAGGCCTTCTTCGGCAAGGACCCGCACACCGGCGTCAACCCGGACGAGGTCGTGGCGATGGGCGCCGCCATCCAGGCGGGCGTGCTGCAGGGCGACGTCAAGGACGTGCTGCTGCTCGACGTGACGCCGCTGTCGCTCGGCATCGAGACGCTGGGCGGCGTGTTCACGCGCATGATCGACCGCAACACGACCATCCCGACCAAGAAGTCGCAGGTCTACTCCACCGCCGACGACAACCAGCAGGCGGTCACGATCCGGGTCTTCCAGGGCGAGCGCGAGATGGCGGCGGACAACAAGCTGCTCGGCCAGTTCGACCTGGTCGGCATCCCGCCCGCGCCGCGTGGCGTGCCGCAGATCGAGGTCACCTTCGACATCGACGCGAACGGCATCGTCAACGTCAGCGCCAAGGACAAGGGAACGGGCAAGGAGCAGCAAATCCGCATCCAGGCGTCCGGCGGCCTGTCGGACAACGACATCGAGCAGATGGTCCGTGACGCGGAGAAGTTCGCCGAGGAGGACAAGAAGCGCCGCGCCGCGGCCGAGGCCAAGAACAACGCGGAGTCGCTGATCCACACGACCGAGCGTCAGCTGGCCGACAATGGCGACAAGATCGACGACGCGCTGAAGTCGGAGATCCAGTCGGCGATCGACGCCGCCAAGCAGGCGGTGGAGAGCGGCGACGCGGATCAGATGACCGAGAAGAGCCAGGCGCTCGCCCAGGTCGCGATGAAGATGGGCCAGGCGATCTACGAGAAGCAGGCCCAGGCCGACGCCCAAGGAACGTCTGGGCCCAGCGGCGGTGCGGCGCAGGGCGGAGAGGCCGGCGGCGGCGAGGAGGTCGTCGACGCCGAGTTCTCCGAAGTCGACGAGACGAAGTAACCAGCTTCCCTCTTCCCCGTCGGGGGAGAGGGTGGCCGAGCGCAGCGAGGTCGGGAGAGGGGCAGATGACGATGCGATACGGCCTTCCCCTCTCCCCGACCCTCTCCCCCGGCAGGACCCCATCAAAGTACGACTTTGATGGGAGCCCCTCTGGGGAGAGGGAGAGAACGGCATGACCACCACAGTCGACTATTACGAGCTGCTCGAATGCGAGCGCACGGCGGACGCGGGCACGATCAAGTCCGCCTACCGCAAGCTCGCGATGAAGTACCACCCCGACAAGAACGCCGGCTGCCGCGAGGCCGAGGCCAAGTTCAAGGCGGTGAGCGAAGCCTATGATGTCCTGAAGGACCCGCAGAAGCGCGCCGCCTATGACCGCTTCGGTCACGCCGCCTTCCAGAACGGCGGCGGCAACGGGCATGCACAGGACTTCGGCGCGTTCTCGGACATTTTCGAGAGCGTGTTCGGCGAGTTCATGGGCGGCCGCGGCGGCGGAGGCCGCCAATCGGCGCGGCGCGGCGCGGACCTGCGCTTCGACATGGAGATCACGCTGGAGGACGCGTTCCACGGGCGCACCCGCGAGATCACCGTGGATGTGTCCGAGGCGTGCGGCACCTGTCGGGGCTCGGGCGCGCGGCCGGGCACGAGCGTCAAGACCTGCCAACATTGCGGCGGGCACGGCAAGGTGCGGGCGCAGCAGGGTTTCTTCGTCGTCGAGCGCGGCTGTCCCGTCTGTCAGGGCTCGGGCGAGATGATCGCCGACCCTTGCGCGGACTGCCGCGGCGAGGGGCGGGTCGAGAAGACCAAGACGCTCGAGGTCAACATTCCCCCCGGCGTCGACGAAGGCACCCGCATACGCCTGTCGGGTCAGGGCGAGGCGGGCGCGCGCGGCGCGCCGCCGGGCGATCTCTACGTCTTCCTCCATGTCCGTCGCCACCCGCTGTTCGAGCGCGACGGCACCACCCTGTTCGCGCGCGCGCCGGTCAGCTTCACCACCGCCGCGCTCGGCGGCTCGCTCCAAATTCCGGGGCTCGACGGGCAGACCCACGAGATCCGCATCCCGGCCGGCATCCAGTCGGGCAAGCAATTGCGCCAGCGTGGCGCGGGCATGCCTGTGCTGCAGGGCCGCGGCGCGGGCGACCTCGTCGTGCAGATCGAGGTGGAGACCCCGACCAAGCTGACCACCCGCCAGCGCGAGATCTTGGAGATGTTTCGCGAGACCGAGACCGGCGAGGAATGCCCCGCGAGCCAGGGTTTCTTCGCCAAGCTGAAGAAGGCGGTGGGCGCCTAGCCGACCGTCTCGGCGGCGGCGTCGGCGAGGGGCGTCAGGCCCACGCTGTCCATCAGGGCCAGCCCGTCCAGGATCGCGAGCAGCAGCGTCGCGCGGGCCTGCGCGTCCTCGCCCCTGTTCACCTGGAGGTGCGCGGTCGCCCAGGCGAGGAACCCGCGGCCGATCGCCTCGCCGACGGCGCGGTACGGCGGCTCGTTTCGCGCGGCGCGGGACGCGACTTCCAGCCAGAGCTGCATGTAGCGGCCGAACGCCGGAACTTGCGTCGCGGCGCGGAGCTCCTTCAGCAGGGGCGCGAAGGGCAGCGGCCCAGGGCGGATCGCGGCGTCGAGGCCGGCCGCCATGTCGGCGGCGATCTTCTCGAGCACCGCCGTCAGCACCGCTTCCCGGTCCGGAAAATAATAGAGCAGCATGCGATCGCTCGTGCCCGCCGCGGCGGCCATCGGGCGCAGGCTCGCGCCCGCAAGGCCATGGTCGAGCAGATGGTCGGCGATGCGCTCGATCAGTTCGGCCCGGCGATTTTCGGAACTCATGAGATTCGCTGTAGCATGTGCTACATCCTTCTGCTATGTAGCACATGCTACAGAGTCGGAGACTGATCATGAACGAGGGTACGATGCGTGCGTTGCGCCCGTGGAGCGTCGCCGTGGCGGTGTTCGGTGTGGTCCTGTGCGGCGGTGCCTTCGCCGCGACCGATGGACCGATGCAGCTCGTCTTCGCGCTGGTCGGCGCTCGAGACCTGGCATTCACGCCGGAGCTGCGCTTCTCGATCGGGTTGATGGGCGCGGTCAGCCTTGGCTGGGGCCTGACGCTGTACGCGGTCGCGGCGAGCACCGCCGATGTTCCCGGAACCTCGGCGCCGGCGCTGTGGCGACGGATCGCGATGGCGACCCTGGCGTGGTTCGCCGTCGATTCGACCATCTCGGTCGCGACCGGCTTCCCGCTCAACGCGGCGCTGAATGTCGGGCTTTACGGAGCGATGCTGGCGATCCTCTGGCGCGGCGGGGCCTTCGGCCGCGATGATGCGCCTGCTCGGGGCGCGCGCAGCGCGGTCTGACCGGGGCGGGTCCGGCCCCGTTGCGGCGGGGGCCGAACCGATCTACGCCCGCCCCCCATGCGGCTTGGGGGAAAGCTGGAGGAATGGCGGGCCGCGGGGCTGACTGACGCGGCGACGCTCGACGCCATCCGGGCGTATGAGGCGCGGGATCAGCATGGCGTCGGCTGGTTCGCGGTCGCCGGGCTAGGCGTACTGGCGGTGTCGCTGGGCGTCATGTCGCTGGTCGCCGCCAACTGGGATCAGCTGTCCGACGGGATCAAGCTGGCCGCGCACCTTCTGCTGCTGACGGCGGCCGCTGCGGGCGTCGAATGGTTCCGCCGCACGGGCCGGGTCTGGGCCGGCGAGGGCGCGTTGTTCCTGCTTGCCGCGCTGGTGCTCGCCGGGATAGCGCTTCATGCACAGGTTTATCAGCAGAGCGGCCCGCTGTGGCAGGCGCTCGCCTGGTGGGCCGCGCTGAGCGCGCCCGCCATCCTCCTCCTCGGCCGCACGCGGCTGACCGCGATCGGGCTGGGTGCAATGCTGATCGCGCTGGCGGCCAGCTATGGCCTCGACGGAGGCGATTGGCTGGGCGAGACGCTGTCGGCGAGCCTGCCGCCCGCGCTGGTGTTCGCCGCGCTCGCCCTGCCGGGCCGTGAGGCGGACGACACCTTCCGCGCCGGGCTGTTCGGGATGGGCATAACGCTGACGCTCTTGGTGGTCAGCCTCGCGCATATCGGATGGGTGTTCGACGTCACCGCGCGCGACGCGGCTTCGGTGTGGGAGAGGGCCGCCGCACCGGCCTGCTTCGTCGCGGGCGCATGCTGGCTGGCGCGTCGTGACCAGCCGCCCGCCGAGGCGCGGCTCATCATGGTCGTGCTCGCCGGTGGGCTGGCGGCGGTGCTGATCGCGCTCGGGCTGCCGCACCCGGAGGGGCCGGGGTCGCGCTTCCTCGGCGTCCTGTCATTCCTGGCGTTCTGGGGCGGGACGGCGCTGCTGGCGCTACGCGCGGGATGGCTGCGGCTGTTCCGTCTCGGCGTCGCCGCCATCGCCGCGCGCTTGCTGATCGTGTATTTCGAACTCTTCTACAGCCTGGCCTTCACCGGCATCGGCCTCATCGTCGCCGGGCTGCTGACGCTGGGCCTCGCCTGGGGGTGGACCCGGATCGTGCGCAGGACGGGCCATGGATAGGAACCGGATGCTCGCCGCGTTGGCGTTGGCGCTGCCCGTGGCGGGAGCCCTGGCGAGCATCGCGGCCAACGAATCCGCGCGGGCGGGCGCGTCCGAATGGCGGATCCCGATCGCCGGGTACGATCCTCGCGATCCGCTACGCGGCCGCTATGTCCAGTTCCGATATGTCTGGCAGGCGACCGGCGACACGGCCCTATGCGAGAAGGGCGATGGTTGCGCGCTCTGTCTGGAACAGGGTGGAGCGGCCGTGCGCGCGATCCCGGCAGGCGTTTCCTGTCCGGCCCGCGTTCTCCCAGCGTCCAGCGACCTGGCTCTCGCCTTCGAGCCGGGACGCCGTGCGTCCGCCTCCAGCCGCTTGTGGGTGTCCGAGGCGCAAGCGCCGGGATTAGAGCGCCAGCTGCGTGCGTACCCCATGGTGGCCGTCGCGCGGCTGACCCGCGATGGACGGCTGTTTCCGGTTCGCTTGGAACCTGCACGGGGGCAAGGACGCCGCCCCTGAGCCGCCCCCTTGAGCGAGAGGGCGGTCTGGGCTGACATTAGAAGGCGAAAACCGCCCCGACCGCCAGCACGACGGTGGCTGCCGACAGCAGGCTGCCGGTCAGCGTCTCCATGACGCGCATCGTTGGTCTCCTTGATCCGGCCCCGTGCCGGACCGGCCCTATGTGTGTTTCGTTGCTCGCAAGCGCAACATTATTACGCGCATGACGAGTTGCAGAATTTGCAATCCGGTCCGGCGAGCGGCCCCACTGTGCGTGTCCAAGGTCAGGGACAGCCAGAGGTCAGTGCTTGCCGGTTCCGAACACCCGGGCAAAGATCGTGTCCACATGCTTTAGATGGTGGTGGAGGTCGAAATTGGCGGTGACCTGGTCGGGCGACAACGCCGCTGTCACCTCCGGATCGGCCTGCAGCAGCACCTCCAGCGACTCCCGCCCGTCGGACTCCCAGACCCTCATCGCGTTGCGCTGAACCAGCCGATACGCGTCCTCACGGCTCACCCCCGCCTGGGTCAGCGCCAGCAGCACGCGTTGCGAGTGGATCAGCCCGCCCATCCGGTCCAGGTTCTTCCGCATCCGATCGGGATAGACGAGCAGCTTGTCGATCACGCCCGTCAGCCGGACCAGCGCGAAGTCGAGCGTGATCGTCGCGTCCGGCCCGACATAGCGCTCGACCGACGAGTGGCTGATGTCGCGCTCGTGCCACAGCGCGACATTCTCCAGCGCCGGGGTGACGTAACCGCGCACCATGCGCGCCAGGCCCGTCAGGTTCTCGGTCAGCACCGGATTGCGCTTGTGCGGCATCGCCGACGAGCCCTTCTGACCGGGGCTGAAATATTCCTCCGCCTCCAGCACCTCAGTGCGCTGCAGGTGGCGCACCTCGGTCGCGAGCCGTTCGACCGAGCCGGCGATCACGCCCAGCGTCGCGAAGAACATGGCGTGCCGGTCGCGCGGGATCACCTGGGTGGAGATGGGTTCGACCGCGAGGCCCAGCTTCGCCGCGACATGCGCCTCCACGCGCGGGTCGATATTGGCGAAGGTGCCCACCGCGCCGGAGATCGCGCAGGTGGCGATGTCGGCGCGCGCCGCCTGCAGCCGTGTCCGCGCCCGATGGAACTCCGCATGGGCATAGGCGAGCTTCAGCCCGAAGGTGACGGGTTCGGCATGGATGCCGTGGCTACGCCCGATCGTCGGCGTCAGCCTGTGCTCGTGCGCCCGGCGCTCCAGCACCGTCAGCAGCTGGTCGAGGTCGGCGAGCAGCAGATCGGCGGCGCGCGCGAGCTGTACGGCCAGGCAGGTGTCGAGCACGTCGGACGAGGTCATGCCCTGGTGCATGAACCGCGCCTCCGGACCGACCTGTTCGGCGACCCAGGTCAGGAAGGCGATCACGTCATGCTTGGTCACCGCCTCGATCGCGTCGATCGCGGCCACGTCGATCGCGGGGTTCGTCTTCCACCAGCGCCACAGCGCCGCCGCCGCCTCGCGCGGGACCACGCCCAGCTCCGCGAGCGCGTCGGTCGCGTGCGCCTCGATCTCGAACCAGATGCGGAACCGGTTCTCGGGCGACCAGATCGCCGTCATCTCGGGGCGGGAATAGCGCGGGATCATGGCGGAAGGCTCTGTTCGTCGTGCGAAAGGCCCGGCAGGGCGCGGCAGCCCCTAGCAGCAGGGCGGAGGGTCGCCAACTCCGCCAGATGGCGGTTCTGTGGATGATCGCGGCGGCCCTCGTCGCGCGGACCCCCGCAGCGGCGGATGTCGCGGCGGCGGTGAAGACCAGCTTCCCCGCGCGCGACCTCAACGGCGACGGCACGCTCAGCCGGGCGGAGTTCGGGGCCTGGCTCGCCGAGCTGAAGGCCAAGGGCGCCGGCGTCCGCGCGGACTCCCCTCGGACCCGCGCCTGGGTCGCCGCCGCCTTTTCGCTCGCCGACCGGGACCGCAACGCGAGGGTGAGCGAGGCGGAGCTGACGGGGTTCCTGATCCGGCGCTCCTAGCCTGCCCGGTGCTCCCGCGAAGGCGGGAGCCCAGAGCCACAGGGGCGGCAAGCTCGGCTCTAGGCTCCCGCCTTCGCGGGAGCGCGGCGCAGCTAGATCAGCCCCTGCGCCCGCAGGCTCGCGTGACCCCGCGTGCCGATGATCAGATGATCATGCACCGCAACGCCCAGCGGCTTGCCCGCCGCCGCGATCGCCTTGGTGATCTCGACATCCGCGCGGCTCGGGGAGGGATCGCCCGACGGGTGGTTGTGGACCAGGATCACCGCGGCCGATCCCAGCTCCAGCGCGCGCTTCACCACCTCGCGCACATAGACGGCCGCCTGGTCGATCGAGCCCTCGCTCATCACCTCGTCGCGGATCAGGTGGTTGCGGGTGTCGAGGTGGAGCACGCGGAACCGCTCCACGACATGGTGCGCCATGTCGGCGCGCAGATAATCGAGCAGCGCCTGCCAGTTCGCCAGCACCGGGCGTTCGGCGACCGCGCTCTTGACCAGGCGGATGGCGGTGGCCTGCACCGCCTTCAGCGCGGCGACCGAGAGCTCGCCCATGCCGGGCACGCGCGCGAGCGACGCGTGATCGGCCGCGAACACGCCGCCCAGCCCGCCGAACTCGCGCAGCAGCGCCTTCGCGGTCGGCTTGGTGTCCACCCGCGGTCGTCCCAGCGCGAGGATGAATTCGAGCAGCTCGTGATCGTGGAACGCCTCGCCGCCGCCGTTCACGAGCCGCTCACGCAGCCGCGCGCGATGTCCGAGCGCGTCGTTCGGAGCATCGGCGTCGCTCATCACGGGCAGCCTAGAGGCGTCCGGGTTGGACGCAAGGGACGAGTGTTGCATAGGGCTGGGACGGTCGAATGGGAGCAGGCGTGGCGGAGGAGGGCGAAGTTCGGGGCCGCCGCCGCTGGCCGCGCGTGCTGGCGGTGCTCGCCGGACTGCTCGCCCTCGCGCTGCTCGGCCTCTGGCTGGCGCGCAAGCCGCTGGCCCGGGGCGAGATCGACCGCGTGCTGGGCGAGGCGCGCGTGCCCGGGCGCTACACCATCGCCGATCTGGGGCTCGGCCGGCAGCGGCTGACCAACGTCGTGATCGGCGATCCGGCGCGGCCCGACCTGGTCGCCGATTGGCTCGAGACCCGCACCGCTTGGAGCTTCCGCGGTCCCTATCTGGCCGGCGTGCGCGGCGGGCGCGTGCGGGTCCGCGCGCGCTGGGCGGAGGGCCGGCTGTCGCTGGGCGCGATCGACCGGCTGCTGCCCAAGGGCGACGCCGGCCGGCCGTTCAGCCTACCCGCGCTCGACCTGGACGTCGCCGACCTGCGCGCCCGGATCGACACGCCATGGGGCGTGGTCGGGGCGAAGCTGACGGGGCAGGGGCGGCTCGACGGCGGCTTCCAGGGCCGCCTCGCGCTCGTCGCGCGCCGATTGGGCCAGGACTGCGCGGTCGAGCGGCCGGAAGCGGTCTGGGGCGTGCGGACCGTCGCGGCGGGGCCGCTGCGGCCGGCGCGGGTCGAGCTGGAGGGCTCTACGCAGGGCGCGGGGCTGGCCTGCGCGGGCGCGCGCACCGGCTACTGGAACGCGAACGGGACCACGACCGCCACACTTGGCGAGCGACCGGGCTGGGCGCTGCGGCAGGATCTGGCCGCGACCGATCTGCGCCATCCCCTGGCGAGCGCGCGAGCCTTGGCCGGACGGATCAATCTCGCGAGCAGCGACCGCCTCGCCGGCGCGCTCGACCTGACCGCGCGCGACGTCCGCTCGGCCGGCGTCCGTGCGGCCAGCGCGACCCTGGAGGGCGACATACGCGGCGGCCCGGACGGGCAGGGCTTCGCGGGCGACCTCCGGCTGGCGCAGGCCGACGCACGCGGGGTGGCGCCCCGCTTTGCACAGGCCGCGAACGGCACGCCGCTCGATCCCATCCTCGCCGGGCTCGATGCGGCGCTGACGCGAGCGGCGGCGAGTTTCGACGCGCGCGCCACGGTCGCGGTGGACCGGCGCGCGGACGGCATCCGCGCCCAGCTGATCGGCGGCGCGGTCGAGGCGGCCAGCGGCGCGCGGGTGGCCCTGGTCGAGGGGCCGGGCGCGGAGCTCCGTCCGGATGGACGGATCACCTTCGCCGGCGCGGTGACCGCATCCGGCGGCGGCCTCCCGGGCCTGACCGCGCGGCTGCGGCTCGACCCGGACGGTGCGAGCGACGGCCTGGTGCGCTTGGAAGCCTATGCTGCCGGCGACGCGCGGCTCGCGCTGACCCCGGTGCGCTTCTCGGGAGGCGGCGGCAGCTGGCGCGTGACCACCGACGCGGAGCTGTCCGGTCCCCTGCCGGACGGGCGGGTCGAGGGCCTGCGGCTGCCCATCGACGCACGCTGGCGCGACGGGACGGTGAGCCTCGCCCAGGGCTGTCTGCCGGTCGGGTGGCGCAGCTTCACGCTCTCCGGCCTGCACCTCGACCCTGGCGCCTTACGGCTCTGCCCCACGAACGGGCCGCTGCTGTCCGCGCGCGGCGGAACGCTGCGCGGGGCGGCGCGGCTGGGCGCGACCCGGCTGACCGGCAGGCTGGGCGCGTCGCCTCTCGCGCTGACGGTGGCGGGCGCGGACCTGCGGCTCGCTGAGCGCGGGTTCCTGCTGCGTGACCTGACGGCGCGACTGGGCGCGACAGCGCGTCCGACACTGCTGTCCGTGACCTCGCTCCAGGGCTCGGTCCGGCCTGAAGGGGTGGCCGGGCGCTTCGCGGGAGCGGGCGGGCGGATCGGCGCGGTGCCGCTGGTGATGACCGACGCCGTCGGCGACTGGCGTTTCCGCCAGGGCGTGCTGTCGCTGAACGGCGGCCTTACGGTGAGTGACGCACAGACCGAGCGCCCTCGCCTGCGACCGCTGCCGGTGCGGGACGTCGCGCTGACGCTGCGCGGGCCGCTGATCGAGGCGACCGGCTCGGCTCTCGCGCCGACGGACGGGCGCAGGGTGGCGGACCTCCGTATCGTTCACAACCTGACGCGCGGCGCGGGCAGCGCGGACATCGCCGTCCCCGGCCTCCTCTTCGACAAGCAGTTGCAGCCCGACCAGCTGACCCCGCTCACCTTCGGCGTAATCGCCGACGTGCGCGGGACGGTGACGGGGGAGGGGCGGATCAGCTGGACCCCGGAAGGGGTGGCGAGCTCCGGCGTGTTCCGTACGGCGGGCACGGACCTCGCCGCCGCCTTCGGCCCGGTCACCGGCTTGGCGGGGGAGATCCGCTTCACCGACCTGCTCGCGCTGGTCAGCGCGCCGGGGCAGCGGGTGACGGTCAAATCCATCAACCCGGGCGTCCCGGTCACCGACGGCGTGGTCACCTTTCAGACGCTCGCGAACAGCCGGGTGCAGGTGGACGGCGCGCGTTGGCCCTTCGCCGGCGGCGCGTTGACCCTCGACCCGACCCTGCTCGACTTCTCCGGGCCCGCGGAACGGCGGCTCACCTTCCATGTCGCGGGCGCCGACGCGGGCAAGTTCCTGCAGACCTTCGAGTTCGACAATCTCAACGCGACCGGCGTGTTCGACGGGACGTTGCCGATGATCTTCGACGCGAACGGCGGGCGTATCCGCGACGGCCGGCTGACCGTCCGCCCCGACGGCGGGACGATCGCCTATGTCGGCGAGCTCAGCCGCAAGAACCTGGGCTTCTGGGGCAACTATGCCTTCGACGCGCTGAAATCGCTGCGTTACCGCTCGCTCGACATCGTGATGAACGGCCCGCTGGCCGGCGAGATGCTGACGGAGGTCCGCTTCGCCGGTGTGACGCAGGGCGAGGGGGCCAAGAGCAACTTCCTGATCCGCCGGCTCCAGCGGCTCCCGCTCGTGTTCAACGTCCGCATCCGCGCCCCTTTCCGCGGCCTCTTGGACGCGACCGCCAGCTTCTACGACCCTAAGCGGCTGATCCAGCGCAACCTGCCCGAGCTGATCGAGCGCCAGAACCAGGGCCGCAACCCGGCCATTCAGCCCCCCGCAAGCGAGACTGTGCCATGAGCGAAACGACGATGGTGACGAGGATATTGGGTCTGGCGATCGTGATGGGCGCGGGCGGATGCGTCAATGTGAGCGCGCCGACCAGGCCCATCGAGATCAACCTCAATATCAGTGTGACGCAGGAAGTGGTGTATCGGCTCGACAACGAGGCCAAGTCGGTCATCCAGCAGAATCCGGGGATCTTCTGATGAACAAGCGATGGGTGATGGCGGGGATCGGCGCGGTGGCGCTGGCGGGCATGGGGACCGTCGCCTGGGCGCAGGCGCGCGACCCGGCCTATGCGGCGGCGCGCGCCGCGGGGCAGGTGGGCGAGCAGCCCGACGGCTATCTGGGCGTGGTCGGCGCGGGGACGGCCGAGCTGCGCGCGCTGGTCAGCAACATCAATATCCAGCGCAAGGCGGCCTATACCGCCAAGGCGGAAGCCTCGGGGGCGACCGTGGAGCAGTTCGCCTTCACCAGCGGCTGCCGCCTCATCGCCCAGACCGCGCCGGGGGAGAAGTACCGGACGCCCGGCGGAAGCTGGGAAACCCGCGGCGCCGGCGCGCCGGAGCGCGATCCGCGCTGCGTCTGATCTCCCTCTCCTCATAGGAGAGGGAGGGAGCCGACGAAGTCGGCGGAAGGGTGAGGACAGGAAGTGGGCTGTCCTCACCCTTCCCACTCGCCTTCGGCGAGCAGGCCCCTTCCCTCTCCTACAGGAGAGGGAGTTCAAATGGTTGACACCCCCGCACCCCCCGGCTAACCGGCCCATGCCTTGGCGGGCTCGCCTTTCGGCACCCATGCGCTCGCCCGTTCCCCGGGAGAGATCGCATGGCGAAAGACGAGCTCGGACCAGACCCCTTGGGCGATGAGGCGCGGGAGCGGGCGCTCGATGAGCGGATCGCGCGCGCGCAGCAGGCCGAAGCGGAGCGGACCGGCAAGGGCAGAACGGGAGCCGACGAGAATTACAATCTCGGCAACCGGGTGCTCGCCGAGCTCTTGGGGGGAATGATCGGCGGTTCGGCGATCGGCTTTGTCTTGGACAGGCTGTTCGACACCTCCCCCTGGCTCCTGTTGACGCTGCTGTTCCTCGGCATCGGCGTCGCGTTCAGGAACATCTGGCGGCTTTCCCAACGCTCGAAGTGACGCTTCGGGCGTTTTCGTTAGGACTTGGAACACGTGGCGGCAGGCGGCGGCAAGATCGACCCTATGCACCAGTTCACGGTGCAGACGCTGTGGGACGGCTTCACGATCGGCGGTCAGCAGATCGCCTTCACCAACTCCGCGCTGTGGATGTGCATCACGGTCGTGGTGCTGTGGCTGTTCATGCTGGGCGGCATGCGCGGCGCGGCCGTGCCCGGCCGCTGGCAGATGGCGGTGGAGGGCGCGACGCGCTTCATCGACAACATGCTCGCCGCGAACGTCGGGCCTGAGGGCAAGCGCTACGTCCCCTACGTCTTCTCGCTCTTCATGTTCATCCTCTTCGCCAATCTCTTGGGGCTGTTGCCGCTGGGCGTCGTGGGCGTGCATCCGTTCACCTTCACCAGCCACTTCACCGTCACCGGCGTGCTGGCGATCCTGTCCTTTTCGATCGTGCTGATCGTCGGCTTCGCGCGGCACGGCCTCCATTTCTTCAGCCTGTTCGTGCCGCACGGCACGCCCGCCTGGCTGCTCCCCCTTATTCCGCTGATCGAGTTCGTCTCGTTCATGGTGCGCCCATTCAGCCTCGCGCTCAGGCTCTTCGTCGCGATGACGGCCGGCCACGTGCTGCTGGAGGTGCTGTCGGGCTTCGTTATCAACTCGGGCAACGCCGGCCTCGGTCTCGGGCTGGGCGTGGGCATCCCGTCCTTCCTGCTGATGATCGGCATCTGCGCGCTCGAGCTGCTGGTGTCGGCGATCCAGGCCTATGTCTTCGCGCTGCTGACGTCCTTGTACATCAACGACGCGGTCAACCTTCACTGAGGTCTCGCGAGAGCCTCGACTTCCTCAACTTAAACAGATTTTCAAGGAGTTTCATCATGGACGCAGAAGCCGCCAAGCTCGTCGGCGCCGGGTTCGCCGCGATCGGCGCCGGCATGGCCGCCATCGGCGTGGGCAACGTCTTCGGCTCGTTCCTGGAGGGCGCGCTGCGCAACCCGGGCGCGGCCGACGGCCAGCAGGGCCGCCTGTTCATCGGTTTCGCCGCGGCGGAGCTGCTGGGCCTGCTCGCCTTCGTCGTCGCGATGATCCTGATCTTCGTCGCGTAACCGGATCGGGGCCGGCTTGCCCGGCCCCATAGGACACGCACGATGCCACAGATATCCCAGCTCGCCGCGACCTATGCGTCGCAGATCTTCTGGCTCCTGGTCACCTTCGGCCTGGTGTTCTTCGTCGTGGGCCGGGGCATGCTCCCCAAGGTCCAGGCGACGATCGACCGGCGCGATCAGGGCATCGCGGCGGACCTCGCCGCGGCCAGGGCGGCGCGCGACGCCGCAGATCGCGCCGAGCTGGACTGGCAGGCGCGCGACCAGGCCAATCGCGAGCGCGCCCAAGCCGTGGTCGCGGAAGCCCGGGCCAAGGCGGCCCGCGCCAGCGAGGCGCGGCTGAGCGAGGCTGGGGCGGCGCAGGCCGCGCAGCTGGCCGAGCGTGAGGCGGGCATTCGCCAGGCGGCCGCCGCGGCCGTTGCGGAGATCGAGGTCGTGGCCGCCGAAGCGGCGCAGGCGATCGTCACCCGTGTGTCCGGCGCGCAGGTCTCGGCCGAAGAGGCTCGGTCGGCGGTTCAACGGGTGATGCATGGCTGAGTTCACGATCCTGGCCCATGGCTCCACCGTCGTGGCGCAGAACCTCGCCCATGCGGAGGAGCGTCAGGGCATGCCGCCGTCGGACGGCCATGCCGGCACCGAGACCTCCGGCGGTCTCGGCCATCACGAGGCGCCGAGCGTGCTCGGGCTGGAGGCGGCGGGCTGGGTGTCGCTGGCGATGCTGGTGTTCATCGGCATCCTGCTCTGGAAGAGGGTGCCGTCGGTCATCACCGGCGCGCTCGACCGTCAGATCGCCGACATCCGCACGCAGCTCGACGACGCCAAGGCGCTCCGTGCCGAGGCGGAGAGCCTGCGCGACGATTATGCGCGCAAGATCGCGGCCGCCGAGAGCTCGGCCGCCGAGATGATCGCCCATGCCGAGACCGAGGCGCAGGCGCTGATCGCGAAGGCCGATGCCGACGCGGCCGAGCTGGTCTCGCGGCGCGCCCGCATGGCCGAGGATAAGATCGCGGCCGCCGAGCGCGCCGCGCTGGCCGAGGTCCGCGCCAAGACGGCCGACGCCGCCGCCAAGGCCGCGGCCGCGCTCATCGCCGCGCGCCACGGCGCGGACGCCGACAAGGCTCTGGTCGACCGCACCATCGCGGGTCTCGGCCGGCCGCACTGATCCAGGGAAGGATTCGACCATGCTGACGACGTTGCTCATCGCCGCCGCCGCCCTGCAGGCGCAGGCCCCCGCGCCGGCGCCGGCCGCACCCGTCGCCGCCCCGGCGAAGCTCGGGCTGGACACGCCGATCGAGCAGCTCGTCGCCAACCCCAAGACCAAGGCGGTGCTCGACGCCGAGCTGCCGACGCTCGCCGCCCATCCGTCCTTCGAGCTGTTCAAGGCGATGAGCCTGCGCCAGCTCGCCCCCATGTCTCAGGGTGCGCTGACGGACGAGATGCTGGGCAAGATCGAACCGAAGCTCGCCGCCGCGCAATAGCGGCCGCGCCGGTCGTCAGGCCGGCTTTCTGAACCGGTAGACGAACTGGTCGGTCCTGCCCCGGATCGCGGGGTCGAAGGCGCTCGCGGTATGCGGGTCGGCGGGGTTGCGCAGGACGGCGGATTCGCCGTCGAAGCGGAAGCCCGCCGCCTCGATCTCCGCGCGCGTGCCGGCCGGGTCGCCCCGGTGCAGGCTGTCGGCCTGTCCGGCCGCGCCGACATGGTCGATCACCAGCAGCACGCCCCCCGGCTTGAGCAGGCCGAACATGTGCCGGGCGATCATCGCCGCGCTGCTCGGCGGGGCCATCTTCAGGTGGAAGTCGTGCCAGTTCTGCGAGGTGACGATCGCGTCCAGCGGCTCCGGAAAGGCGGCGACCGTCAGCGAGTCGCGGCTGGGGACGACGTTGGCGCGGTCCTTCACCGCCGCATCCTGCTGCGTCGCATAGGCGGGGCTGAACTGGATGAACTCGGCCGGCTGATAGGCGTAGACCTTGCCCGTCGGCCCGACCAGGCCGGACAGGATGCGCGTCCAATAGCCGCCGCCCATGATGAAGTCGGCGACCTTGTCCCCCGGCTTCACGCCGGCAAAGGCGAGGATCTCGGCGGGCTTGCGCGCCGCGTCGCGGGCGCGGTCCGTCTCGGGGCGCGACGGGTCGGCGAGCGCCGCTGCCATCGCGCCGGAGGCGGTCGCCGGCTGGGGCGGCTTGGTCTGGGCATAGCCGGGTGTGGCCAGCAGCAGCGCCGAGGCTAGGGCTGGGGCAAGCTTCATGACGTGGCCTCCTCTCCTGATCCGTCGAGCCTACGCCTTCCCCCGCCCCGCGCAAGTTGCCCCCGAGTCCCGCGACTCCTACATCGCCGATCATGTCCGGCTACGGCCCCCCCACGCGCTTCAACGAGGAGAAGGCGGCCTTCACCGTCCGCGGGTCCGACCAGCCGGACCTCGAGGCGGGCGTCGCCGCGATCCGCAACGTGCTGAAGACGCTGCCGCTCGCGCCCGGCGTCTACCGGATGCAGGACGCCAAGGGCGACGTCCTCTATGTCGGCAAGGCGCGCGCGCTGAAGGCCCGGGTCGCCAACTACACGCAGGTCAAGCAGCTCTCCAAGCGGCTCCAGCGCATGGTCGCGCAGACCCGCTCGATGACGGTGGTCACGACCAACAACGAGGCGGAGGCGCTGCTGCTCGAGGCGCAGCTGATCAAGCGCTACCGCCCGCCCTACAACGTGCTGCTGCGCGACGATAAGTCGTTCCCATTCATCCTGCTGCGCGGCGACCAGGCGTTCCCCCGCATCCAGAAGCACCGCGGCGCCCGGCGCGCGAAGGGCGATTATTACGGCCCCTTCGCCAGCGCCGGCTCGGTCAACAACACGTTGAACGCGCTGCAGAAGCTGTTCTTGCTCCGCTCCTGCACCGACGGCTTCTTCAAGACGCGCGACCGGCCGTGCCTGCTCTACCAGATCAAGCGCTGCTCGGCCCCGTGCGTCGGGCGCATCGACGAGGCGGGCTATGCCGAGCTGGTCGGCGACGCCAAGAAGTTCCTCGCCGGCAAGACGACGGACGTGCAGGCGAAGCTCGGCACGCAGATGCAGGCCGCGGCCGAGGCGATGGACTTCGAGCTCGCCGCGGTGCTGCGCGACCGGCTGAAGGCCCTGACCTTCATCCAGGGCAGCCAGTTCATCAACGCCGAAGGGGTCGGCGACGCGGACATCTTCGCGCTCGCGGCCAAGGACGGCGTGGTCGGGATCGAGGCCTTCTTCATCCGCGGCGGCCAGAACTGGGGCCACCGCTCCTTCTTCCCCGGCCACGTCGCCGACGTGCCGGAAGAGGAGGTGCTGCAGAGCTTCCTCACCCAGTTCTACGAGGAGGTGCCCCCCGCGCGCACCATCTTCGTCGACCGCGCGCTGCCCGAGGCGGAGCTGCTGCGCGAGGCCTTGTCGGCGCAGGCCGGACGCAAGGTCGCGCTGGAAGTGCCCCAGCGCGGCACCCGCCGTCGCCTGCTCGACCAGGCCAAGCGCAACGCGGTGGAGGCGCTCGACCGGCGTCTGGCGGAGAGCACGACGCAGGCGAAGCTGCTGCGCGAGGTGGCCGAGCTGTTCGACCTGCCCGAACCCCCGCGCCGCATCGAGGTCTACGACAACAGCCACATCCAGGGCACCAATGCGCTGGGCGCGATGGTGGTCGCGGGGCCGGAGGGCTTCCGCAAGGGCCAGTACCGCAAGTGGAACATCCGCCGGAAGGAGACCGTCCCCGGCGACGACTTCGCGATGATGCGCGAGGTGTTCGAGCGCCGCTTCGCCCGCCAGCTGGAGGAGGCGCCCGACCGCGACGACGAGACCTGGCCCGACCTGGTCCTGATCGACGGCGGCCGCGGCCATGTGAACGCGGCCAAGGCGGTGCTGGAGGATCTCGGCATCGAGGACGTCTGCCTGGTCGGCGTCGCCAAGGGCCCGCATCACGGCCGCGAGGGGCGCGAGGTGTTCCACCTGATGGACGGCCGCGAGCGGATGCTGCCGGTCAACGCGCCCGTGCTCTTCTACCTCCAGCGCCTGCGCGACGAGGTCCACCGCTTCGCCATCGGCGCGCATCGGGAGAAGCGCGCCAAGGCGATCGGCGCCTCGCCGCTCGACGAAGTCCCCGGCATCGGCCCCGCGCGCAAAAAGGCGCTGCTGATGCACTTCGGCACCGCCCGCGCGGTCAGGAACGCGAGCCTGGAAGACCTGCAACGCGCTCCCGGCGTGTCGGCGAGCGTGGCGCAGCAGGTGTATGATTTTTATCACGCCCGCTAGCGCGCACGCGCCGCAGCGAAGCTGAGCGCGAGACGCGCAAGGCCGGCCGGCAGGCGGGCCGGTCCGCGGCCCGACCTGTCCGACGTCACGGGATTTACTCCCGTGACGGCCCGCCTTGACCCAGAGCGTCCGTCACCCCGGCCTTGAGCCGGGGTCCAACTCACCGCGGGGGCAACGGGGTCAGGCCAAGGCTGACCGCCAGATCATCCCAGGTCGGATTGCTGCGCTCGATCAGCGCGATTTTCCAATCGCGACGCCAGCGCTTGATACGCTTCTCGGTCGCGATCGCCACCTCCATGGTGTCGGCCATCTCTTACCAGACGAGCCGGAGAACACCGTACCGTTTGGTGAAGCCCTCGAAACGGCCGCTGCGATGCTGCAAAAGGCGACCGAGAAGGTTCGATGTCACGCCGACATACAATGTCCCGAGATACGCGCTGGCCAGGATGTAGATGCAAGGTTGCCGATCCCACATGCGGTCGACGCTGCCGCACGTTGGACCCCGGCTCAGGGCCGGGGTGACGGATGAGGTTGCTCCCGCCTGCCCAGCCGCCCCGCCCCCGCCACAACGAGGCCTGGAGGTCACGCAAAGCCTGCCGCCCCGTATCTGGGGTGGCGGCGAGGTGCGGTGAGCCGAGCGCCTGCCGCTCGGACCTCCTCCTCCCCTTCCGGCGCGTGCGCGCCTCCCTCCCCTCCTCTGAAGAGGCGACTCTGTAACCTACAAACCTCGTCCGATCTGACTTCGGTTCGTAGGCTTGCAACTCACTCCTCCAGCAACTGTGTCGCAACGAGTTATAGCCCCGTCTGACGTGTCGAGAACGACCACGACCCCGTCGCCAATGTGAGTCATCTGATAACGGCCGCTAGGGTAGTCGGCACGATAGCGCGCATGCTCTTCATCGATGACCTTCTTGTCGCTGCGCCCGCCAGAGCCGCAGGCCGACAAGAAGAAGGGTATTACCAGGTGCGCAAGCCTCACTCCGGCTTCTCCGGCTCCGGCGCGGGCCGGTGCTTCACCAGCTTTCCGACCCGTTCCTTGAAGCGCTCCGGGTCGTCGTCCGTCTCTAGCTGGCGGGCGGCTTCCTTGAACTTGTCGAGTTGAGAGGGCTGGGCATCGTCGCTCATTGGAGGGTCGCCCACGGCTCGAACACGCGCCGTGCGTCGCCGAAGCGAACCAGCGTGCCGACCTCCTGCATGAGCAGCACGTCGCCCGGAGGGATGCCTTTTGTATCGTCCAAAACAGAGATCCGCTGGACCCGCTCGTAAGCAGGGTTGCGGCTGATGTCATAGAACTCTTTGAAGCGCCGCGGCACGGCGTTTTGGTCGGCGATTGGCTCTACGAAGGCTAGAGGCCGCTTCTCGGCGGCATCCAGGACGACCGCTGAAACCTTATATCTGCTGCCGAGGTGGCCGGTCACCTGCTCGTTCGTCCGGACGCGCCTTGAGCCGACGATCTCGGTCACGGTGCCCAGAAGCCGCGCCTTGAAATCGAACATCGGAAGTTTGTCCACGCGCAACGCCTGATCGGCAACCAGACGGGACGCACAACCAACCAGAACGGCCGATAAGCCGACTTCATCCAATGAGGTGCACGTGCGGAGCACACGCATGCGATCTAAGGTGCAACCATAGTGCTCCACTGCACTGCTCACCTCACCAGCAAGAGCTAGCGCCTTGGAAGTGCCTGAGCGCTCCAGAAGCATCGCAGCATAGGAATTGTCATGCACGATATAGCCGTCGCTCGTCGGGGCGATCACCACCGCCACGACATTGCCGCTGCTATACGCCTGCGGAAGAGTGACTTCGAAGCCCTGGCTCGTCCGGTTGACGTCCGTAAGGTCGCAAATCGCGGACTTCAGGAAGGCTTCTGAGAGCGCCTGCGTCACAGGTTCAGCTCGATCTGCTCGGGCAGGTAAGGCGGGTGCTCATAGCGGCCGAGGAAGGCGATATTCGCGGCTTGGAGGAAGTGATTGAACCACTGTTGATGCTCCAAGTCGCGACAGTCTAGCTCCGCTACGTCGCACGGCCAGCGGGTCCAGTGAGTGCCCCGAATGACCGCGCGCCGACCGTTGATACGGTTGGTATGAGTCAAGCCCGGGTTAACGTCCAGAGCGAAAATTCGCTCGGTGAAGATCAGGGTAAACGAGCTTCGCATCGGACGCGTTCGCACGTGGCATTGGAGGTCAAGCCTGACCTTAAAATGCGGCATCTCCGGAGCAAAAACAGGCAGTTTGCAGCTGACATAGTCGGGGTGCTGCTTGTCCTGCCAGTCGATGAAATCCGTGATCACCTTCGGAGTCCGAAGCACGTCATTGACGTAACGGGCAAACTCCGAAGCGCTCAGACGGACAGCCTTATGCAGTGGTGCAGTCGGGCCTCTTATACGTGAGCCGCTTGCCAGTGATACCCCGCATCGCGGCGGTGCCAAGCGCGCGATCATCCACGCCGAGCGCCACCCGGTTGCTATACCGTAATTCGAACTCGGTAAGATAGCGGTGAAGGTGCTGCTGGCCGCAATGCTGATACACGCCACGCATGCCGCGCCCCCGAACAGGGTCTCGTCCGCGTCGACGAGGATACGCAGGTCACCGGCATTCCACGCGAAGCCTGGGATTATCGCCTCGGCAACCGCTCCGCGATCGACTGGGTGCTCGACCAGCATAAGGAAAAGAAGCCCCGCGACCCCACCGTCGCCGCCAAGTTCAACACCTATCGCCTCGCCGACTACAAGGAGAGCATGATCGCGCTGCTGGCGAAGGTGGTGCGGGTCAGCGTCGACACGGTGGCGATCACCCGCGCCATGGCCGCCGTGCCGCGCGACGGGGCGGGCGAACCGCCGTCTCCCTGATCGGGGCGCGCACTTTGCGCTGTCCTACAGCCCGCTTCCGCCCCTACACCGACGATCATGCGTAGCCGCCGTCCTGCCGGCCCCGTGCCGGCATCCCCCTCTCCGCGATGCGCCCGCGCCCGCTGCGATCGCGTCGCGTCACGACCCGTCCCCGGGGCGCCGCGCGGCCGTCGCGTTCCGGTCGCGCGGCGGTGCGCAACCATCGCGACCCTGTCGCCGGGGTATCGCCCCGGTGTCGCGTCACCGCCGCGCGGCGGCGCGCACCCGGCGCTTCGCGGCGTCTTCGCGGACGCACTGGGCCCGGAAAACCACGCCAGCGCCTCCACATGTTCAACTTGTCCGCCGGCCGGGGGGCTTGGACGATGTGATCCTTGTGACCTTTCGCTCCGCCCGGACATCCCCGTCAGCGCGAACATTGGGAACATTCGCCGCGCCCGTCGTGCTAGGACGCCGTCATGCACCTCAGCGCCGACGCCATCGTCCTCGCGGTCCGCGCGCATGGGGAGCACGGGGCGGTGGCGCGCGCGCTGACGCGGAGCGACGGGGTGCAGCCGGGCTATGTCCGGGGCGGGCGGTCGCGGCGGCTGCGGCCGGCGTTGCAGCCGGGGAACCTGATCCTGGGAGAATGGCGCGCGCGGACTGGGGAGCAGCTTGCTGGGCTGACGGTCGAGCTCATCCACAGCCGCGCCGCGCTCCATGCCGAGCCGCTGGCGGCGAGCGCGCTCGAATGGGTGACAGCGCTCACCGCCGCCGCTTTGCCGGAGGCGCAGCCCTATCCGCGGCTCTACGACGGCCTGGGCGGGATGCTCGATGCGCTGGAGGCGGCCCCCGCGGCGCGGGGCTGGGCGGCGGCGCTGGTGCGGTACGAGCTGGGCGTGCTGGCGGAGCTCGGCTTCGGGCTCGACCTGACGCAGTGTGTCGCGACCGGGGCGGCCGACGACCTCGCCTTCGTGTCCCCGCGCAGCGGCGGCGCGGTCAGCCGGGCGGGGGCGGCGGGGTATGAGGACCGGCTGCTGCCGCTGCCCGCCTTCCTGCTCGAGGGCGGCGCGGCGGACTGGCCCGACATCCTGGGCGGACTCGCGATCACCGGCCGCTTCCTGGAGCGCGACCTGCTGACCGACCGCCGCGCCGAGCCGCTCGCCGCCCGGGCGCGCCTGGTCGCGCGGCTGCACAGGGCGGTTGCGTGACCCCGGACGGCCCGGCAAGGCGGAGGCCATGAGCCTGATCGCAGTTCTGCCGGGAGACGGCATCGGCCCGGAGGTGACCGCCGAGGCGCGGCGCGTGCTGGAGGCGCTGGACCTCGGCCTGACGTTCGAGGAGGCGCCGGCGGGCGGCGCGGCCTATCTGCGCTGCGCCCACCCGCTGCCGCCCGAGACGCTGGCGCTCGCCGAGCGCGCCGACGCGGTGCTGTTCGGGGCGGTGGGCGACCCGCAGTTCGACGGGCTGGAGCGCGACCTGCGGCCCGAGCAGGCGATCCTGGGGCTGCGCAAGCGGCTGAAGCTGTTCGCGAACCTGCGGCCCGTTCGTCTCTTCACCGGGCTGGAGGACGCGAGCGCGCTGAAGCCCGAGGTCGCGCGCGCCATCGACCTCTTGATCGTCCGCGAGCTGACGGGCGACATCTATTTCGGCGAGCATAGCCGCGGCCGCACGCCCACGGGCCTGCGCTTCGGGCAGGACGTGATGCGATACGACGAGGTGGAGGTGGCGCGGATCGCCCGGGTCGCCTTCGCCGCCGCCGCGGGCCGGCGCGGCCGACTGCTGAGCGTTGACAAGGCGAATGTGCTGGAGACCTCCGCGGTGTGGCGCGAGGTGGTGAACGAGGTGCGGCGCGACTTCCCGGACGTGAAGCTGACCCACATGTATGTCGACAACGCCGCGATGCAGCTGGTCCGCGATCCCGGCCAGTTCGACGTGATCGTGACCGGCAACCTGTTCGGCGACATCTTGTCGGACCAGGCGTCGATGTGCGCTGGGTCGATCGGCATGCTGCCCTCCGCCGCGCTCGATGAGGGCGGCAAGGGGCTGTACGAGCCGATCCACGGCTCCGCCCCCGACATCGCGGGGCAGGGCAAGGCCAATCCGTGCGCCGCGATCCTGTCCGCGGCGATGCTGCTGCGCCATTCGCTCCGGCAGCCGGAGGCAGCCGACCGGGTCGAGCAGGCGGTGGCTGCGGCGATCGCGGGAGGCAATCGGACGGCGGATCTGGGTGGGAGCTGTTCGACGCGCGACATGGGCGACGCGGTGCTGGCCGCGCTGTGACGCTCCCGCCGCTGGAGATCGCGGTCGTCATCCCGACCTTCAACGAACGCGCCAACCTGCCGGCGCTTATCGAGCGGCTCGACCGGGCGCTGGCCGGGCGGGGCTGGGAGGCGATCGTGGTCGACGACGACAGCCCGGACGGCACCGCCGATCTGGCCCGCGAGATCGGCCGGACCGACCCGCGCGTCCGGGCGATCCAGCGCATCGGCCGGCGCGGCCTGTCGTCGGCCTGCATGGAGGGGATGTGCGCGACCGCGGCGCCGGTCGTGGCCGTGATCGACGGTGACGGCCAGCATGACGAAACGCTGCTGCCCCGGATGCTCGACCGGCTGCAGGCCGAGCCCGAGCTCGACCTGGTGGTCGGATCGCGCTTCGTCGCGGGCGGCGGCACCGGCGAGTGGGACGGCGACCGGGTGGCCAAGTCGGCCTTCGCGGCGAAGCTGTCGCGCCGCGTGCTGAAGGCCGAGCTGTCCGACCCGATGAGCGGCTTCTTCGCGATCCGCACCCCGCTCGCCCGTGCGCTGGTGCCGGACCTGTCGGGGATCGGCTTCAAGATCCTGCTCGACCTGCTGACCACCAGCCCCCGACCGCTCCGCTTCGTCGAGCTGCCCTATACCTTCCGGGTCCGCACGGCGGGCGAGTCGAAGCTCGATCATGTCGTCGCGCTCGAATATCTGATCGCGCTCTACGATCGGATCGCGGGCAAGGTCGTGCCGGTGCGCTTCGCGCTGTTCGGCGCGGTGGGCGCGCTGGGGGCGATCGTCCATTTCGCGGTGCTGCTGCCGCTGCTCGACGCGCTGGGGCTGAGCTTCCGCACCGCCACGATTGTCGCGACGGGCGCGGCGATGACGTTCAACTTCTTCCTCAACAACGCGCTAACCTATCGCGACGCGCGGCTGAAGGGCGCGCGGGCGCTGTTCGACGGCTGGGTCGGGTTCTGCGCGGTGTGCGCCGTCGGCGCGGTCGCCAATGTCGGCGTCGCGGTGTTCCTGTACGACGCGCAGGGCGGGGTGGCGCTGCCCGCGCTGGCGGGGATCGCGGTCGGCGCGGTATGGAATTTCGTCCTCTCCTCCCGCTTCGTCTGGGGTCGGTACTAAATCCACGAGCTGAACCACATCCAGCGCTGGAAGGCGCCGGCGCCGGCGAGCGGTTCGGCGGCGAGGATGGGGTAGAAATAGAGGAACAGCCCGCCCGCGAGCGCGACGGCGGCCTCGTCCCAGTAGCGGTTCTCGCCCTGGCCGAAGCGATGGAACGCGGCGGCGAGGGCGAGCGGGAGCCACAGGCTGGGCAGGTAGTAATAGTAGAAGAAGCCGAGGCTCTTCGGGATCAGCGCCCACATGCCCCAGCCGGCGAGCCACAGCGCCGCCACGCCGCCCAGCGCCGCCGAGCGCTCGCGCGCCCACGCCCAAGCACACAGCGCGACGGCGACGAGGCCGCCCCACATCAGCGCCGGGTTGCCGAGGAGCAGGATGCCGCGCTGCACGCCGTCGACGGGCTCGTAGAGATACCAGATCGGGCGGAGCATCAGCGGCCAGCTCCACCAGTCGGACTGGTAGCTGTGGCGCGGGAGCACCTGCGTCTGCTGGCGGTACATCTCCCACTGGAAGGGCAGGAGCTTCGCCAGGGTCAGCGGCTGGTCGGCGTAGAAGAAGGCGGGGAGGAAGGTGAGGAGATAGGCGGTCCCGCTGGCGAGCCCGAGCGTGAGGAGAGCGGGGACGGGCCGGAGCCCCGGCCAGCGGTGCGGCGCGCGGGCGAGGAGGAAGCCGGCGCCGGCGAGCGCGACATAGGGGATCGCGACCCACTTCACCCCCGCCGCCAGGCCGAGCAGGACGCTGCCGAGCAGCCAGCGCCGCCAGACGCTCGGGCCTTCGCTCCGCATGCTCCACAGCATCGCCGCCAGCGCGCCCACGACCAGCGCGCCCATGAAGCCGTCGAGCATGGCGATGCGCGCCTGGACGAACAGCGTCATGTTGAGCCCGGCGAAGATCGCGGCGAGCGCGGCGGTGCGGGGGCGGCGGAACAGGTGCCAGGCGGCGGCGAACAGGCCCAGGACCGTCGCCGTGCCCGCCACCGTCGACAGCGCCCGCCAGCCGAGCGGATTGTCGCCGAAGAGCGTCATGCCGAGCGCGATCAGCGTCTTGCCGAGCAGCGGATGCTCGATGTTCCAGGGTCCGCGCAGCTCGGTGAGGATGCGCGCGGCGGGGACATAGTGGATCTCGTCGAACACCAGGATGCGGGGCGTGGTGACCCCGGCCATGAAGACGATCTGCGCGAGCGCGCCGATCAGCAGCGCGAGCGGGAGCGGGCGGGAGAGGAGGCGCACGGGCTCAGGCTAGTGGCGGGCGGATGAGGCGGCGGCAAGGCGTCGCGTCGGATGCATGGCGCGCGCGTGCTCCCGCGCGGGCGGGAGGCCAGGGTGGCGGGCCGGATCGCTTGCGGCCCTGGGCTCCCGCCTGCGCGGGAGCACCCCGTCCGGACCCGAAAGTCCGAAAGGTCGCACGTCCATACGTGCGCGCGCGGGCGCGGGCGCGCGGGTCATACGTCCAGGTCCTGATTGCCGGGCCGTTCCGGGAAATACTCCCGGCGGTCGATCGGCTCCATCTCGCACGGGTTGTCGGCCAGCGCGTCGAGCGTTTCGGGAAAGGCGGCGCGGGTCTGTTCGGTCATCGCCGTGAACCCGCCCCAGCGCTCGCCGGGGCGGCCGGCGGGGAGGAGGTGCTGGAGCAGGAAGATGAGGATGCGCTCGGACGGCTCGCGGATCTGGCCCTGCATCTCGCCGTCCTTCCAGATCTCGCGCACCGTGCCCCGGGTCGCGCGCTCGAAGGCGAGCGCGATGAGGCGGGCGGTGGCGAGCCGCAGCGCCTCGTCCCAGGCGCGCGCGAAGGGCTGCGCGTCGGGACGCGCGCGCAGGCGATAGGCGGAGCGCGACGAGACGCCGGCGTACATGCACGCCTCCGCGATCGAGCCCGTCTCCGCCAGCACGGAGATGAAGGTGCGTTGCCGCTCCGCCGTCCAGCCGTCCCAGCGCTGGCGGACCGGGACGGGGGTGAAATCGATCGCGGGGGTCGGCTCGGCGGGCTCGGCGGGGGCGCGGAACAGGGCGGCGGCGGCGGCGCGGGCGGGGCTGGGCGCGGCCTCTCCGCGGGCGTGGGTGGCGGGTTTCATGGTTGCGGCTCCTGGTCAGGTCAGAGGAGCCGAACCAACTATGCCCACGCGCGCGTGTAGGACAGAGATTTCGTGCGTGTGGTCGGTGTTCATCCCCGATTCGGGGGTATGAACTCCCGGAGCCTGCGTCAGGCGAAGCCCTCGCCCGCGTCGCGCGGGGCGCAGCGGATCAGGCGGGAGGTGGCGACCGCGGCCTGGCGGTGGACGACGGCCTGGCGATAGACGGGGTCGGTGACCATCTCCAGGAACGCGCCCGCGGTCGGATAGAAGGCGACGAAGGCCGCGTCCCAATGCTCGTCGGCCGGGCCGATCAGGACGAGCTCCGGCGCCCCCGACCACAGGATGCGCCCGCCGACGCGGCGGAACACCGGCCCGCTGTCGCGGCCGTAGAGGGCATAGGCCTCTGCGCCGGTGAGCGCGCTGTCGGCTTGTACGTGATCGGCGGGGTAGGCGGCCTGCTCGCGGAAGCGGATGAGGTTGATCATCGCCACGGGCGCGTCGCGGGGGAGCGCCTTAAAGGCGTCGAACTGGGGGCGGGTGGGGTCGATGTGGGACATGCCCTGTTCTGCCATCGAGCCTTACCGAAAGCGAACGCTTCCGCTATATGGCTGCTCATGGCTAGCCAAGCGAACCAGCCCGCTGACGACGGCGTGAGCAACGGCGACGCCGGCCCTGATCACGACGCCTTTGTACGGGAGAAAGTGAAGCGGGGCCTGGAGCAGAGCCGCGACCGTGCGGCGATGCGGTCGGTCGAACAGGTTTGGCGCGATCTGAGCCGTTGAACGTCGGTCTTACTCCGCAGGCGTATGACGATCTGCTTGCGATCAGGGAGTGGATCGCGCGTGACGATCTGCGGGCGGCCGAGCGGGTCGTCAGCCGTATCCTTCAAACCGTGGAGATGTTCGGGAGCTTTCCCATGCTGGGGCGCGTGGGCCGCGCGGAGGGCACACGCGAGTTCTCAGTCACAGGCCTGCCGTACGTCATCGTATATGCAATCTCGTCCGAGACCGACATCGACGTGCTGACGATCGTGCATACTAGCCGTCAGTACCCGCCTATCGAGTGATGGTTCGATCTGGGCCGTGTTCAGGCTTGGGTTGGTGGGCGGGGTAGGCGGCCTGCTCGCGGAAGTCGAGGAGGTCGATCATCGCCACGGGCGCGTCGCGGGGGAGCGCCTTGAGGGGGTCGAACTGGGGGCGGGTTGAGTCGATGTGGGCCTGGATAGCATTTACTGAGCACATTTGAGCTAGTCTTGGGACACGTTTCCTACCAGTTCCTTGAACTCCTGTTCCGCCAATTCCGCGATATGGTCGATAGCTTGGTCAACGAGACCCACAAACTCTGAGGCATCAGAGAAGTAGTTACGATAAGCTGACTTAATCGCTTCAGTAGAGCGTGATCCTACCAGAACAATATCGGCTTCGGACGCCAGCTCCTTTTCTAGCCGATTGTACTCCTGGATAGCCCCGCTCATACTATCGTAAGAGCGTACCTCGAGCTGCTCCTGGTAATCGGTCGGATCATATTTAAAAATCAAGATGGACGCATTTCGAGGGTCCAACCTGCCCGTGGAAGAGCGCATCTCCCTGAAGAGGGTCATGAGTTGAGTCGCAAGGTCAGCATCAGCGAACAGGTCAATCAGATCATGTGCCAACATGTTTGGATAGCACGACGTCGTGCCTTCGAAGGTCCTAGCCAACATCTCGCTAGTGACCCGAAAGAACTCCTTGAAATCCTCACTGCCCCTGTCAAACTTGGGATTGTTCTCTGTAACTAAGCCTGCTAGCTCGACAGCGGTAGCCCACGCATGCTGAACCGTTGTTCTATATTGTATCTCAACTAGCATGCCATTCCATGGTTGTGACTGCTTAGCCTTACCTTTCTTCGGTTCGACGTGGTAAGTATATACATCATGGATGCCACGATACCCGCTAGATTTCGGCTTCTCTATATAATTCCATCGATCATCCTCGGTGCCTCTACGCTTGTGATCAAATCGACCCTCATGCATCGTCTTACGAAAGCTGTAGAGGTCATCCATGTTATCAAAAATAACACGGCAACCAGCGACGTCATGCATTCTCGATAAGCGCATGCCGGGTTCTCGAGTTAACTTGTCTATGATTGTTGGCCTTCTCTTTAGACGCTGAGCAATTTGCGCGTTCGTGGTCTTTGCTCTATTGTAAAGAATCGTCTTGAACGTGTTCAAGATGTTGGCGTGAGAAGCCCGCCAGTTCTCAAGCACGGCAAGGTCATCAGGACGCTCATTGGGAGTCCCGATACGATGACCGGCTTGATCTACGCGACCCTTAGAATGTTGTGGCGCGGCATATGGGTGAGCATCGGCCAACGCTAGCTCACTCCGCCGCCACGCCCGCCTGCGCGAACATATCGATGCCCGCGTCGCCCTCGTCCTCATTCGCCGCCGGCCCGGCCTTTGCCTTCTGCCGCTTGTCGAACGAGTCCCACACCTCGTTCCACTGGCCGCGCGTCGCCGCCTTCGAATATTCCGTCGCGCGGGTTTCGAAGAAGTTGGCGTGCTCGACGCCGTTCAACAGCGGGGTCAGCCAGGGAAGCGGGTGCTCGTCGATCATGTAGATGGGCTTGAGGCCGAGCTGGCCCAGCCGCCAGTCGGCGATGTAGCGGATATACTTCTTGATGTCCTTGGGCTTCATGCCCTCGACCGGCCCCATCTCGAAGGCGAGATCGATGAAGGCGTCCTCCAGCCGGATCGTCGTCTGGCAGACGTCGGCGATGTCGTCCTTGACCGCCTTGGTCAGGCAGTTCCGCTCCTTGGTGAAGGCGTGGAACAGGCGGATGATGCCCTCGCAGTGCAGGCTCTCGTCGCGGACCGACCAGCTGACGATCTGGCCCATGCCCTTCATCTTGTTGAAGCGCGGGAAGTTCATCAGCATCGCGAAGGACGCGAAGAGCTGCACCCCTTCCGTGAACCCGCCGAACATGGCGAGCGTGCGCGCGATGTCCTCGTCGGTGTCGACGCCGAAGTTCTGCAGATAGTCGTGCTTGTCCTTGAGCTCGGCGTACTCCAGGAACGCGCCGTACTCGCTCTCCGGCATGCCGATCGTGTCGAGCAGGTGGCTATAGGCGGCGATGTGGACCGTCTCCATGTTGCTGAACGCGGTCAGCATCATCTTGATCTCGGTCGGCTTGAACACGGAGCCGTATTTGTCGTGGTAGCAGTCCTGCACCTCGACGTCCGCCTGGGTGAAGAAGCGGAAGATCTGCGTCAGCAGGTTGCGCTCGTGCTCGGACA